>JAANMV010000261.1_pt1 | contig 65575 bp, 88 predicted proteins | sample 7279661 | NCBI WGS metagenome assembly JAANMV01 (sample SAMN14094540, study PRJNA606508) | bioreactor metagenome | isolation source: A lab-scale SPAN reactor treating ammonium-rich wastewater day 121 | place: Ireland: Galway | collected 2017-05-16 | reverse complement strand
GGACTGAGCATCACCTCGGCCAGCAAAAACGAGACGTACTCTGCCGAACCTGCCGGACCTTACACGACCCCACTCAACGCTGCTCTACCAAACGCCACCATACATCACCGAAGCATGCCAACCTGAGTAAATTCCAGGTAAGCCTCTCCGCCCTTTCGGGCCGCAGACCTCTGGGCTCTTGCGAGCTTACCGGTCGTTAGACAGCAATCTTTAAGGACGCCGTTTCTTCTTTAGAGGTTTCTTCTTCCTGTCCAGAAGCCTCTCAATCGCACGCATCAGACCAGCTAGTTCGGCCAAATGCGCATACTTATCCTTGAACATCTGAAGTTCACGCAGGGCTTCTTCCAGCAAACGCCGCCGTCCGGACTCCGTAGACATGGCACAAATGGTATCGACATAGTCGTACTCTTTGCGGCCATCCGGGCTTTTTACGACTAGCCCAGTTACGGCGCGGACGCCTGGTGGCAGCCGGCGATCATCCACCTTCACAACGACCACGACTCTGATAATGAAGCGTGCTTGGTCCAACCAGTGAGCCATCGCAGCCTTCTGGGTATTCCACTCGAAACAGGGATGCAATGGATTGTTGACCTTCTGAGCTTCCTTGACCAGATGCGCTGGTTTGAACCGTCGGCCGTACTTGGCCCGTATCCTGGAAAGTTCTTCGCCTACGACTTGAGCAGGCACAGGCAAAGTGCAGAAAGGTTTGTATCCGTACTTTCTCACGTTCTTTTTCTTCAAGGGTCTTCTCCTGTTCTCCCCATGAAAAAAGCGGCGCTCGGTTACGTACCGAGCGCCGCTAGATTGACCAACCACGCCGGCCAAAAACAGCTGCGCCTGACCGGGCTAGACCCAACCGTGCTGAACAAAGCGACAACACGCCATGCCTGCCAGAGCTTACTCTGCCATGCGCTGCTCGACAGTATCGGGACTTAATCTACCGGGCTCAACCGGCCATACTCGACACCACTCGACATTAACGTGCCGTGCCGTACAACGCCAAAGCACACCAAACCTGCCGACCCGGATTGCTCCGGGCCGGCCTCTCCACTCTTTCGAGTCGCAGCCCCCTGGACCCTTTCGGATTTACTGGGCTAAACCGACCTGGCCTTGGCTACTTCTTCTTGCGCGCCTTCTTCGCGTCCTTAACGATCGACGCGAACTCCTTCTCGTCGCCGACGTGGTACATCCCGAAGCCACCGCCGCGCTCCGGCCGCCACTCGCACAGCCCGGAGTGGAAACCAGCCAGGGTGAACAGCGTCGCGATGCCAGCCGCGTCGATGATCTGCGCGTTGTACCGGATGTGGAAGCGCAGCGCCCACGGCCAGTATTCGGGCCGATAGACGGGGCTGGACACGCCGGACTGCAAGCGCGCCATGTCGGTCCGCATCCGCGGCGCCGGCGAGATGAGCGGCAGCAGGTCGCCCAACACCTGCAGCACACCCCTGGCCAGCTTACCGGAGAAGACCTGCCCGCGATCGTTGCCGGGGATGAACCGGACGGCCTCGACCATGCTGGCCTTCAGGTTGCGCGCCGGCGCGCAGTGAAAGCCATCTTCGTTCTTGTACGAAGCCGCCCGGAACTCAGCTTCCGGGTTGCGGGCCTCGCGACCCTTGCTGCGCTTGGCACCAGCGTCACCGCCCTGCTTGTCGGCGATCATCTTGATCGTCTTCTCGTCCCAGGCGTGCACGATCAGCGGCGAATCGCCGACCACGATCATCTCCAGGGTGCGGAGATCGAGCGCGGGGATGTGCACCTGCTGAATTGCGACGCCTTCGGTGGCTTCGGCCAACCGGCGGTCGGCCTCCTTGCCATCCACGTTCAGCACGCTCGTCTTCGGCGGGCGGCCCCGCTTCTTGGTCTGGGGCGTGGGGAGCAACTGCTCCATCCTGTTCGCGCCAACGGCGACTTCGTTGTTTCCGTTACGATCCATGGTCCAACCCTCCCTATAAAAAAAAACAGCCCGGGACAATCCCGGGCTGGGCATGTACTGCTACTACTAATCGTTCAGCCGAGGCGACTGAACGGATTCCAGCCGTACCGGTCCCACAAAGACGGCGTGTACGTCACTTCCACTTCCTCCGGCTGGAACGGCAGCTGGAAGAGTTCGATCGCCCTCCGGCAGATCAGATCGGCCAGCAGCTCCTCCTTGATCCCGTGCTGCCGCAGCAGCTCGATACCCCTGGGCCAGAACAGGATCGCCGGAATGCCGCTGGGCGGACGGTCGGAGTCCTTCAACGCGACCGGGTGCGGCGCGTGGTCGGTGCCGATCAGGTCCAGCTGTCCGGACAGCACCTGGTCAAGCAGCCGCTCCTGGGACTTCTTGCTGCGCAGCGGCGGGTTCATCTTGACCCGGTTGCCATGGATGGCGTAGTCGTCCCAGTTCAAGAACATGTGGTGCCAGGTCACTTCCTTCACCACCTGGAACGACGCCCGCTTCTTGTTCTTCTCCAGCCAGGCCACCGTGCTCGGGCTGGAGCAGTGGGCCACATAGAACGTGCCGAGGAAATTGGCATCATAGGCGTTGCGGAACTGCCGCTCGACCTGGACCAGCTCTGCCAGCTCGTTCTGGTGCTCCGAGTGGCTCGGCGGATGCTGCGGATTGAACTCTCCGACGAAATACTTCTCGTCCTCGAAGTGCCCGATCGAGATGCCCTGGTAGTTCATGGTGCTGCGCCAGCCCCAGATGGCCCGCTGGTACTCCTCGTCCAGGATGCCCATATTCCCGGTCGAGTGCGTGTAGAACGTCTTGTCGGCCCGGAGCCGCTCGTGGAACTGCTCCCGCCGGATCATCCGGAAGGCATTGCGGACCTGCTCGGCGTCGTTGGTCAGGCCGATGTGCATGCCGTGCCCGATCGGCGGTTCGGTGTCTTCGATCGGCCAGCCGGTCTTCTCGAACCGCTCGTCGAGCGTGGCCTGATCGATCAGGAACGGTTTGCAGTTCGGCATCTCGTACATGAACCGCAGGCCGACGGCCATCCCGTCCTGGAACGCCTTGAAGGCGTAGTCTTGGCCGGCGTACTCTTCTCCGCGAAGGTGGACGTGAGGGTCCACCGGCTTCAAGTATTTCATGAGCCCCTCCGATGGTTAAGGTTGGTACACAGGATTCTAACGCGTCTGCCCGGCCGGTTTAGTACACGCTCAGCACCTTCCACCACTTGATCCCGATCAGCCCAGGGTCCGGGTGCGGTACGTACTGCGCGACCCACCAGCCATCCAGCCGCTTCGCCTTCCAGCACTTGTACAGATAAGTGCCGGAAGGCAGCGAGCTGCTGTACTCGCCTAGCCCGTCGAAGACGATCTCCTTCATGATCACCTGCCCATCCTCGGTGAACGTGGCATAGGGCAGGATATCTTCTTTCCAGAACTTCTCGTAATGAGCATTCCAGACGTCACGGCTCCGCTTCGCTTCCTGTGCTGCCAGAAGGTGCGACCCGGTCTGGGGCACCGGAGGCCACAGTTCCCGCCCAGTTGGGGAAGGCATCGGCCAGAACCCTCCAAGCGAAGTCGGGACCAGCGTTGGGTCCACGTACGAACCCGTTGTACGCCTGGACCAGATCGGCCCCACACTTCAGGTAATCCCGGACATGCTGGCCTTCGAACACGCCACCACAGCCGATCAAGACTCGGTGACGCAGCCGCTGCCGGATCGCCTGGAGTAGAGCCTTGGCACGCCAGCGGACACTTTCGCCGGACAGTCCGCCCTTGCCGTACTTCGGATCCGTGTGCGGGATCGTATTGCAGCAGACATAGCCGTCGATGTTGTAGTCCTCCCCGAGCCGGAGCAGCTGGTCCAGCTTCGGGCTCGGCATCCCGGAAAGACCGCACCAGGCCGTCGGCCCCAGCTTCAGTAGCAACGGGATCTTCGCCGGCGCATACCGGCTCCGGATCGCACTGAGCAACTCCCGCAAGGGTTCGATGTCCTCGAACGTCCGGCCCTCTCGGGTGTTCGGACAGCTGATGTTGAGCACGGTGTAGAAGCCGTAGCCTTGCATGAGCCGGTAGCACTCGGAGATATCCAGGATCGCCTTGTCGCCCATGATGTCCGGGCTGTGGGTCTTGGCGATATTGACCCCGAACGGGATGTGCGGCGCGACCAGCGTATTGAGCCGCTGAGCCACTTCGACGGACGGCAGGCCGTTCAGGCCCATCCGGTTCATCACGTTCGGGTATTCGACCCGGAACAGCCTCGGCTTCGGATTGCCGGGTCCGCCTTGCAAGGTTACGGACCCGACCTCCATGAATCCGAAGCCGTACCGGTCGAACACGTTCACCAGCTCTCCGTTCTTGTCGAAGCCGGCCGCCAGGCCCAGCGGGTTCCACACGTTCTGGCCCATCACCCGCTTCACCAAGTGATCGCCGGTCAACCGGCCCGGTGCGAACCACCGGCGCGTCATCCCGTAGCGGGCCCACTCGTGAGCGTGCTCCGGGTCCATCTTCGTCAGCCCCCAGTGAGCCAGACGTCGCAGCATCCCTCCTCCTTTCTCAGCCGACCGGCAAAACGCCTTCGTACTGCTTCGGGTACAGCCCGAGCGCCTCCGCACCGAAGACGCCGTACTTGTCCGGGAAGATGACCCGCCACAGCTTCCGGCCGCACTCCTCGGCCAGGGCCAAGCGGACCGGATAGACCCGGATGACTTTCTCAACGTCCTGGCCGGCCTCGAACTTCTCTCCGGCCATCGAGCGGTCGGCCAGGGTGGTCAGGATGTTGTGCGCTGTGTCAAAAGGCAGCGGGCACACGATCTGGAAGTCGAGCAGTCCCTTCAGGTCCAGGCCGTGCGTGTGCGCGTTGAACCGGGTCGGGCTATCCGGATCCGGATGGACGTAGTGGGCGTACCAGCCGATCGTCTTCAGGCACTCCAACTCCTTGGCCCGGACTGCCTCCAAGCCGTCCCGACGGACCGCACAGTCTTCCTCGGTGTTCGGGAGCCTGTTCTTGGGCATCACTTCCTCCTTTTCTTGGCGAGTCTGACTTTCGCCGATTTCACGATCCGGTCGAGCTGCTCCTCGCCCTGCTTCTTCAACTCCTGCAGGTGAGGCGGCAGATCCTCGGGGCGAACCTCGACGGCATGCGCCGTGCGACGTTTCTTCATCTGGCTCGGCGGCAGCCGGTACACCAGGCCGCAGTCGGCGCAGTAGTAGCTGACCACGGTCCGGAGCTGGTTCTGATAGCCCGGACCGATGATCGGTGAACCCGTGGACGGATCGTACTCACGGGTGGTTTCTTCCACGACATGGCCCCGGCAAGCCGAGCAGGTGTCAACGACCTTGGGTGTGCTCATTGTCATCTCCGAAGCGTTGCTTCTGATTGGGCCACCAACGGGCTACACCGGTTACGGCAAGCAAGGTATAGGTAACCCAGAGCATGACTTCCGCGTACGTGCCACGCCCCAGATTCAGGAAGAGCATACCGAGGTTACTGACCAGCCAGAGCAGATGCCCGACCCAGACCTTCCGCAGGATCGAGACATGAATGGCACCCAGGATCGCGATGCCGACGAAGATCCACCAGAGCGCTTCCACTCAGGCTCCGGCCTCCTGCTCCATGGCCTGGGCGCACTGCTCGGCCTCGATCAACTCGGGATCGTCCGGCTTGTTCTTACCGAGCCTGATCCGCTCCTGGATCCAGGCCCGAACCGTGGCGGGCGCCGCAACATCGTGGCTCCTCAGCACGAACAGCATCTCCTCGTCCTTGGCCCGACTCAGACAGCTGGTCGGGCAGTCCAACTCATCGAACTTGCGCATCTGCTTCTCCTTGAAAAGGTGCCGCCGGCTCAGGCTGCGCGGCGGAGCAGTCCAACCTCCACCTGTCCGGCGGCTGAGCCAACCTGGTTCCACTCTCGATGCGGAGCAGTGGGGTTGGCCCTCCAGTATAGCTGAGATTCCGGGGTCTCCGCTCCTGACCCTCACAGGTCCGCGCCGGCCCGATTTTGAATCAGGGGCGGTGCGGATACGCCGGGTACCTCAGCAATCAGACAGCAGCGGCTTTCGGCCCGAAGATATCAGGAAACTTCTCTGCAAAAAGCCTGTCGATTTCCACCAGCAGTTTCTTGAGTTCTTCGATCGCTGCTTCTTTCGTAGGCCAGCGCCGATTATCCGTGACAGTCGGTAAGATGCGTGCAGAACCGCTCGGCGTCGGATGGTTGACATACTCAGCGGCTGACCAGCCATCCTTGTGTTGTGTCGCCTCGTAGAACTTCTCGGCGCCATGACGCATCAGCTGAGTCTGCAGGTTCATGAATTTACCCCTTAAAGTACAGGCCGGCTTGCGCCAGCGCTGTGGTTCACCACAAGTAGGTTTGAGCGCGGGCCGGCTTGCGCCGGCGCTCCCAGGTTCACTTCCAGGTACACGGTGGGTGTCATAAGCCCGTGAGCCTATGACTCGATCTGCCTGGGCTGAGTCCAATCCACCGCTGCCTCCGCGCCTATGCCTTCCGATCCAGCTACGGCTTAGCCAGACGCTCGTCGAGGTATTCGATCAGGTACTTCGCGTAGCCGAGCACGTACTGCTTGCCGTCGAACTCGAATACGTCGGTGAGAGGATGGAGTCTGGCTTTGTTGTATGCCGTCTTGAAGCGTTCAAGGGTTGGTCGGTCGAACGTGACCAGCTCAGTTTCTTTTTCTTTAGCCATGGGCTCCTGGCCGCACATGCGGCAAACCGCGACTGAGGAAGAGGTCGAAAGAGGCATCGGGCTCTGCATAGGGCGCGATCAGGTGGAAACCCGACGCCAGCTGCTCCGGGTCCGCGTAGCTGGTGAAGATACCCTTCACGCGCTCCCAACCCGGCAAGTTGCCCCAGAACCACATCATGCAAGGCACGCGCAAGACGTCGGACATGGTGCCGAGTCCTGACGGGAACGCGAAGAAGTAATGGAGCCGCTGTATCAGGTTCAGCGTAGTGCCGATGTCCTGGCTCATGCACATAATGACATCGTACCCGGCCTTCCGCAGCGCCTGGGCGACATGGGCCGTCCGGTCGTCGTAGACCGTGCCCAAGGCAATGAACCGGCACGGTCCGATCCGCGCCGCGACCTTACCCAGGAAGTGGAGCCACTGCTCCGGCAGCCAGAACCGGATGTCCTCCCGGTGCGCATACGAGCTGCAGTAGAAGCCGATCTGTTTCTCGGGCCGACCGTCCAGCTGCGCTTCGATCGGCCCCGGCGCCGGCAGGTTCAACTGGTAGTGGAAGTTGGTCGGCTGGTCCGGGAAGGCCGTCTCCAGCCTGTGGCCGGCTTCCAAGTGAGGATTCAACGAGAGCCGGTATATCCCGTCCGGCAGGTTCTCCAGCTTCGTCGTGAGCGGATCCAGTAAGTGAGGGAGCGATTTGTTGTAGGGCTCGCAGGCATAGTACGGCGCACAGATGTTGGGCATCAACTGGACGAAGGGCAGACCGCGGTTCGGCGGATCGTTGTTCGGATAGAACGAAACCGTGCGCCGGCGGGCCAGGCGCTCCAGCTTGGAGTAGATCCAACCCGAGTCCCCGATCCCGGGCGGGACGATGAAGTGTAAACCCGGATCAGACATGGCTCCTCCTTTACGTCTCGCGCCAGGCTCGTTATAACAAGTTCGTGCGGCAAGGACCAGGGAGACGCTATGAGGTTCTGGACGGCCTTCCAACACCCGTTACGCCAGGCTGCCTTGGTCGAAAACGGCCGGGTGCTCCGGACCATCCCGGACCACCCGGCCAAGACCCCGGCTCGCTGGTCCGAGGCCATCGGACGCTGGGACGACCGGCACATCCTGATCGGCCGCCGCAACTCTATCGAACTGTGGACCGCCGATGGGAAGGATCTGGTGCAGCAGGCATACCACGCCTGGATCTACGGGCTGCACGTGGTCAAGCGCTACAAGGACTTGATCCTGGTCGGCTGCGCCGGCCCGGACTGCGTCTTCCTGATGGACTGGGACAGCAACGTGAAGTGGAGCTGGTTCGCGCATACCCAGCAGCTCAGCGCGCCGCTGACCGGCTATCCGGTGCCCTTCGGCTCCGGGACCGAATGGCAGTCGTTCCAGCTGACCCAGAGCTTCGGCTTGCCGGGCTCGACGCATCTGAACTCGGTGAACATCCAGCCGGACGGCACCTTGATCGCCACGCTGTGCCACAGCAAGACGATCGTACAGCTCTTCCCGGAGGCGCCCGGGGTTACCGGAAAAGTCCTGCAGAAGGTCGGGCGGCACCTGCCGCACGACTTCCAGTTCGACTGCCGCGGCGACGTAGCCGTCCCGGTCTACGGCTGCGACCAAGGCGTGGCCCGGGAAGGCGAACTGATCGTGGAAGTAGACCACGTGAAGCGGATCACCCAGCTCGGTGAGAAAGACTACGGGGTCAGCTGCGAAGACTCCTGCTTCATTTGCGATCGGGGCGGGAAGCTCCGGGAGCGGGTGGTTCTCCCGAGGCCGTGGCATTTCCTGCCTTACTGAGCCGATCCAGCTCGTGCTGGAGCAGCGGCTCGTTCAACACCAGCGGCAAGTTAGAAACCACATCCGGGTAGATCTGGTTCTGTGCGGTGATACAGGCCAGAACGCTTGCCAGCGGCACCGGCTTTCCGACCTTCCCGGTCCGGTCACAACGCGGACAGTCCCGCGTTTCAGTGTAGGCCGGCCGGCTGCAGATAACCAAGTGGCCTTTTCCATCACAGCGCGGGCACGGCACAGCGATCATGATCTCGATCATCACAGCCTCCCGGGCCAGAACAGCAACAGTACGGCAGAGGCCGCCAGGCCGATCACCAGGCCAGACAGGATGAAACCTGTCACGCCGATGCTGAAGGTGATCGCCCCGGCGACCCCGAAAGCGCCCGTGAGGGCGTAGTAGACGGCGCCGCCGGCCAAACCAGCCAGCGCACCGCCAAGGATCACAGGGATCATTCGTTGGCCAGATCAGCCAGCGTGAAGAAGGCTCGACACTTCGGACACATGACCACCTCGTCGTCCGTGCTCATGTCGTCGATGCCTTCGTCCGCCAGCACTCCGTCTGGATCCACGTCGAACCCGTCCGGGCTCAGCACGGAGCCGGGATGATGGACTTCGCTGTTCGTCTGCAGGGTCACTTCGATCACCAGCAGGCGGGGACAGTCGCAGAGCGGGCACTTGGTCTTCCATTGCCCCTCGGCTTCGTTGGGCTCAGCCACGCTTCAGCTTCTTCCCGTTGAGCGCCTGGCTGAGAGCCCGGGCCAGCGGCGTCGCACTCTTCTGACGCTCGCTTTGCTTGCGGGCCCGCTCCAGCTGCTGCTTCTTCTTCTCGCGGGCCAGCCGGATCTCAGCCTTCTTCTCGGCCTCCATCCGCTTCACGTCGGCTGGATCGGCCGGCTTCACCAGGCCAAACTTGTTATCAGCCATCTTTCTCCTTTCCACCGGTACGCGGCCCCGGCAATGCCCGGAGAATAGGCTCCGGAATGTTGGTCAGCGTCTGCACGATCCTCTTCTTGCCGAGTAGATCCCGGAGGATCTTGCTGAGATGCACGATGCCCTTCTTGACCCTGCACAGCCCTTCCTCGATCTGAGGCGTCCACTCCAGCCTGACGCTGGTCTCGTTGCCGCCCAGGACGATACGGCCGGCCCCTTTATGATCGCCGGGCCGGGCCGAGTCGTTCTCCCGGTACTTGTAGCACGGGCTACCGTCAGCATACTGGCCCAGCCAGAGGTAACTCCAACTCAGCTTCAGCCCGGCCTCCGCTGTCTCGGCATAACTCCCGAAGTGCCGATCGCGCTCGTTGTAGTCCCTGTTGTCGAAATCGAAGTGGACCATGACGTACTTCTTCCACTTGCCCGGCGCCGCCTTGGACCGGATCGCGTTCTTCAACTCGGTCCGGACCTCATCTACGCTGGGCTTCTGCTCCGTGATCAGCTCGGGGTCGTCGCATTCCCCACAGAACGTCGTGGCGAACCGGCTATCCGTGATCATCCGGATCCGGCCGGTGAAGATCCGGCCGTCTGCCCGGATCTCCACCTTCTCGATAATCTTGCCGGGCCGCCTACGAGCCATCGGATTTCTCCTCGTCGGCTGCCAGCATCTTCTTATTCCGGACCCAGTCCCAGTAGCCCTGGTTGGTGTCGCCGTTAGCGACTTCGTACTTCCAGTCGGCCCTGGGGTATTTCTCGCTCTCGCCCCAGACATCCTTCTCTTCTTCGGGCTCGACGGGGTAGCAGAGCGCATGGCACTCCGGGCACTCACCGGACGGCACCGTGCCGCCGGGATCCAAACGCTGCATGATGTCGCAGAAGTCCTTCAGCTCGTCTGCGTCCCACACCTTGCTGCAGTTGTCGCATCGGTGCCGGCCCGAATCGGCCAGCTTAGGGTCGCTGCTCATCGGGCTGCTCCTTGAAGCGGTCCTTGTCGCGTCGGAAGAACTTATCCGTCGAGCGCTTCAGCGCGGTATCCAAGTCGATCCCGCGGCTGTTCGCGTAGCAGATCACGGCGAAATAGACATCGCCGAGCTCCAGCTCCTCGTCAGGCTCCTCGCCCGGTTTCGGCGGCTTGGGCCCGTACAAGGCATTGACTGTGTCGCACAGCTCCCCGACCTCGGACGCCATCTGGTTGGTGATCTGGTGGGGCGTCCAGTAGTCCCACCGGTTGAAGGACATGAAGCTATGGACCATCCGTTGATGGCCGGTCGCCTTCTCCGGATCGAACAACTTCTTCAGCGGCTCCGGCGCTGGCGGGTCAGCCCAACGATACGGCGAAACATGACGCATCCCACACTTCGGACAGTCATCGTCGCAATGCGAGTCCCAAAGATTCCTCCACTCATGGCTGCAGGACGGGCATCGGTAGTAGTTGATGAACCCTGCTTCAGCCATCAGCTGTTGTCGGGCTCCATCGGCGGGCGGTCTTCGCCGACGTACTGGAAGCGGTGGACAGCCACGCCTTTCTCGTTGTCCACGATCTCGTCCCACATCGAGCGGGGACGGGCGCGCAGCGCCTTGCCGCCCGACGGATGCAGGTAGAGCGGCACGTAGATGACCAACTCCTCGTTGGTCTCCGAGTGCTGGGCCACGCCGAGCACCAGATAGTGGTTGCCCTTGTAATGCTTGTAGATTCCCGTTTTCATCGGTCCTCCTAGAAGGGTTGGATCCTGCAGTAGGAATGTTCACCGGGCTCGTCGGTCAGATAACCGTTCTCGCCGGCCCACTGCGCGTTCACGCCATCGTAATGCTTGCCGCAGCAGCGGCAGGTAGCCGGAGGCATCCAAAGACCGGCCAGGATCGCGAACTGCCCGTCCAGCGATAACGGCCAGTCGGAGATCCAGACGTGCCCGCTCCACCAGCAACGGAGCCGGGCCCGCCAGGGCGGCTTTCCTTGCTCCTGGCTCATGACCGGACTGCACGCTTGGCCGGCTCGGGCCGTCCGATCCCTTCCATCTGCCAGTTGACCTCCGGCAGCGGCGCTTCGCCGATCAACGGTGTACCGCCCAACTGATACCGCTGGACCATCCAGAACGCCAGGCCCGTGTCGGTCAGCCCGTCCGGATTCTCGGCCCGGTATCGGACGACATGCTCTCCTGAGATCGGCTGGTCCCCCGCGATCGCCTTGATCTTCTCGAACTCCTTCAGGACCAGGATCACGGAGCCGGCACATTCATGCTTCACCGCACCCGGCTTGGCGCCGGCCGCAATATGGTCCGGATGGCTCGGGTCGGTCGGGTGGCAAGTCTGCGCCCCGCCGCCCCGGCGGATCTGGTTCCAGAGCCGGCGCAGATTGGCCTGGGTGTAGAACTGCCACTTGGTTCGCTTGCTGTGGTTCGCGATCCGCCACGGACACGACTCGCACGGCTCGGCCTGGCACGGCAGGCCCTTGACGATCAAACCAGCCATCTGACCTCCTTTCACGCCACAATCAGGAAACAGACCGGACCCTGCACGGTCTTCTCGAACAACCAGGTGAACACGGTCCAGCTGATCCAGTGCAGATCGACGTTCTCGTCCAGCATGCTGGTCCCGTCCAGGATCACGCAGCGGCAACCGCTGAGCCCCTTGTAGTTTCCCCACGGGGTCCGCTTGGCTATCGTGAACAGGCCCGGGTACTCCTTCTTGACCCGCTTCGCCGCGTCGGCCAGGTGCGCCACGTACCGTACGTTCTCGATCCCGAAACGATCGGTGGCTGTCTGGATCGCAGCGGTGGTCTGGCCGGAGCCCCGGTAACTCTGGACCCGGACGGTCCACCAGCTGCTCATGAACGCTAGACCGCGGCGCCGCACCGCGTCCTTATGCTGCTCGTTGCCCTGGATCACGTAGCCTTCTATGAACCTGGTAAACTGCTCCCGGTAGAACGGCAGTGTTTGCACGTCGCAGCAGGCATTGACCAGTGCCTGGACCGACATCCGGACCGCGAACTGATGCCGGGCCGGTGCTACCACATCTCGGGCCGGATCGAACTCCAGCCCGGGCTCCACCTTCCCAGGCATCATGCCCTCCTTTCAGTGGACGCGACAGGACTCGAACCTGCATCGCGGAGACCCTACCCCGCCGTGTTGCCAGGGCAGCATCGCCCATTTTCCCTTGGTGCCGGTGCTCCGGCAGGGTGGTACACGCACGCGCCCTTTCCGAAGCGTCGCTTCTGAACTAGATCGTCGTGTCGCCGACTTTGAGTTTGCCCGTGGAGGCCGACTCGCAGATGAACTTGGCTTCCGCGAAGAGCAGCTCGCAGCGCAAGTTGGGGCTCATCACGCCGGTGTAGCGCCGGGTCGCGGCGTCGGGGTTCCGCAGGTCGGCGGCCAACAGGGCCGTCATCGTCTCCCGCAGCGCTTTCGTTTTCTCGTTCTTGGTCATGCTTAGCTCCTCAGCTAAGGGGTTTAACTACGAGTAGGACTTCTTCCAGCCTTCCTCGGACTGCTGGAGCATCGGGTCCAGCTCGACCTGGTCCGCCTCTCGGAAGGCGTCTTCGATCGTCCAGTCCGGCGGCAGCTTGCCGGCCTCCTTCTGGTTGTCGTGGTCCAGCACGGCCACATCGACCTGCGCCCGGTCCTTCAGGATCGCCTGGATGTTGCCGCCTTCGACCACGACCACGACCCGGGCCGGATCGCCGGCCACCGGCGTCTTCCCGTCCTGGTCGTAGAAAGTGCTCTTCTGGTAATCCGGGTCGTTCGGATGGTCGACCAGGAAACCTTCGATCCCTTCGGCCCACTCGACATAGTCGATCCATGCCTGTTGGCTCGTCAGGGAGCCGACCGGCACCTGGTTGGCCGCCCTGTCGAACAGCCGGTTCATATCGAGAGCGTCTTCGACATACTGGATCGCCGCTTCCGGCTTCAGGTCAGCGGACACGCCGCAGACCTTAACCCGGACCAGGGCGTAGACGTGGACGGCGTAGCACTCGTCGCGCTTATGCTCCCGCGGCGAGGCGCCCTCCACGATCTCCTTGGCGATCTCCCGACAGACCTCCTGGTCCACGCCTCGGTCGTCCAGCAGGCTCTCGCCGCGCTGCTGCAGCACGTACTCGATCCGCTCCTTCAGATCCTGGTGGGTCTGGAGCGGCAAGGGCTTGGGCCGCTTCAGCTCCAGCAGCCCCTGGATCAGCTCAGCCACCTCCCGCTTGGTATCCCGGGCCGCCTGGCCTTCCGGGGCCGGCCCGCCGTAGCTCTCCGACAGCTCCAGCTCCTTCAGCCAGCGCTCAGCCTTGGCGATCGCCATCGGCGTCCCGAACTTCATCCCACCCATGGTGCACCTGTCCTTTCTTTTAGCTATTCGGTAGCGGCGCGGCCAGGCCGGTCCGCGGGTTGAAGTTGTAGCTCCGGGCCCGGTCGGTCCAGTACAGGTCGATCCGGATCTCATCGGCGTGCCGGCCCACCTCGATATGGGTCAGCGGGTCTGGCCCGCCCGGCAAGGTGTCCAGGGCCCGCAACAGGCGCGGCAGATCGGCCAGCAGGGCCGGGTCAGCCACGCCTAAACTGATTCGGTCCGGGGCGCTGAGCCCGGACTGTAAGGACTGCAACAAGACGGTCCGGCACTTCAGGCAGAGGAGACCACGCACCTTCTTCTGACGGAGGTTCTCCGGGAGGGGCTTTCCCCCGAACCCAAGACTAATGCACCGTGCGTCAACAAGCTCCAGGCACGCTTCTCCATGCCTAATCTCTGCCTTACACTTATCGCAAGTCACCTTAGCGTCACCGCTTACACGGTCAGCTCTGATCCGGTTCGCCTCTCCGGAGTACCTACGTTGTGCATCCTTGTCAGCCATCGGTTAGCCCGGTTCGGCCCCCCTTCTGCGCCTGGTTACACTCAAAAAGCACCTTGCTTCACTAGGTGCAGGGTCGGAGACCCCCGACCCTGCACCTGTAGAATCTAGTCGTCTTCGTCTTCGAACTCCTCGTCTTCGTCCTCGTCCTCGTCTTCGTCCTCGAACTCCTCGTCCTCGTCCTCGTCCTCGTCCTCGAACTCCTCGTCCTCCGGCTCCTCCTCTTCGATCTCTTCTTCGATCTCCTCGTCCCGGTCCGGCTCCGTCTCCTCACCGGGCTCTTCCGGCTCCTCATCCGGCTCCTCTTCATCCCGGGCTTTCTTGCCCAGCCTGAACAGGTGCCCACAGCTGACGCACTCGAACAGCACCCCCTGCTCCTCTCCGACCTCCCCACATCTGGGACAGGCCGCCGCGGTCAGAACCATCAGACCCTCCTCGCCGGTCATACCGGCTGCAAGACGCCGAAGCGTCGGACCAGGACTATCTCACCTCCGATCTCGATCTCGAAGGTGTACACTCCGTACACAGTGAACGTCGTGTTGTAGAACCGCCGCAGGTACACAGCAGCTTCGACCGGATCCGAGAACTGGACCGTGATGTCCTCGGACCAGAGCCGGTGCTGGTTCGGGTCGAACAGACTGACCCGGCCCTTGGCGGCCCTCGGACCGTCCGTGAACGAAACGAAGAAGACGAAGTGCGGCACCACAGCCGGCAACTCAGCCAGCCGTAACGAGTTGAACATGTTGATCAGCGAGAGCCTGCCGCTCTGCTGGTCTACGATGAGCTGCTCGCAGAGATGGCTGGCGGTCACGATCGGGGTTTTCATCTGGTCTCGTAACTCCATACCCTGACAGGGATATCATGCTGGTCAGCGAAGCACTGACCGGCCGCCTGGGCCGCTTCTCCGGACCGGTACGGTAACTCGCCTTGGATCCTAGCCAACAACACCCGGACCATCGGCCCCTGGTCGATAAAGAGCGCCAGGCCCCATCGGAAGTAGTCTGGGTCGTCAGGATTCGACAGTCCCAGCTCCGCCAGCTCCGTCGGGCTCAGATGCGGCGGGACCAGCAGGTTCGGCCTGTTGCGGTGCCGGATCAGCTCCGCCCGGCTCACCATCCGGGAGCCCAGCTTCGCCATGCTGCGCCTCCTCTCTCCGTTTGCGCTCCGCGTCGTCCCGCGCCGCTTTCCGGGCCAGATGCCCCGGCAGCACAGCCTGATCCACCGTGGGAATCAGGGCCACCGGGACCACCAGCATCAGGTCATCCGGGTGCTTCTCGGCCAAGGCTTCGGCGGCCTGCTCTGCCTCCGCCCGGTCGGTATGGAGCCGGCTCAGCGACTTGAACCAGCTCGGCTGCTCCGTACGGCCTTTCTCGACATAGCAGACCGCGTAGCGCAGCTCCGGCTTGGTGAACCCGAGATGGCGCTGGACCGCCTCGGAAACTACGGGATCCCCCGTTCCTTCTTCCATGTCTGGATCGCCTCCTCTGTCTGCTCCCCGTTCTGGATCAGCTCGTGGAGCTCCTCACAGAACTCCTGCATCTGCTCCAAACTGATCCCATGCTTCTTCAGCCAGGCCATGAAAACCTCGTTCTCCTTCAGCCTGGTCTCGGCCGCCGCATGCTCGTGATCCCAGCCTGAGCCGAGAAAGAGCAGGTAGACCCCGATCACGTCTGCGGCCTGCTCCGTCATGTCCCGGCCCGCATTCAACAGCTTCCGGTTGGCCAAGAGATGAGCGGTCCGCTCGCCCTCCGAACCGAAATCGTAGTCGATCCAGGCTTCGTCGAACCGGGCCCGGTACCCCCAGAACTCCTGGGTCTCGCCGGGCCGGTCCATCGGTGCACAGATGAAATGGGTCAGCTCGATCATAGATCAAGTCCTCCCAGCCGTGGCTTCTTCGGCTTCTTGGTTCTAGGTTCAGGTGCCGGCTTCTGTACTTCGGGAGCCGGTTCGGGCTCGGACTCGGGCTCCGGCGCCGCAGGCTCGGGCTCCGGTTCCGCCTCTAACAGCCGGCGCAGGCCGGCCCGTACGTCCGTCTCCGGCTTGTCGGCCAGCTCCGGCTCCGGTTCCGGCGCCGGTACAGGTTTAGGCGCAGCGCTGACCGACTCCTGGACCGGCAGGCTCAGGTCGAAACCCTTCGGCGGCTTGAGCGGCTTGAGCCGGCCTAGATCGTAGTCTTCCCGGAGCACCACGATCGCCTGGGCTTTCGGAAACCCGTTGTCCGCCTCGTCCTGGCGCAGCATGTTCGCGCTGCGCCACGCCACGCTCTTCTTGGTTGTGTAATGGATGAATTCCCACTCGCGGGAAGGACTCTGGCGCAGCAGGACCGCGCAAGAGATCTCGTCAATCTCTTTCTCCAACGTAGACTCCCCGACCTAATAATTAAGGGAAAGGCCGGGCAGCCCGGCTCTTCCCACTCCTGCCGGGCCGCTTCGCCCGGTCACTCCACAATAGGCGGCCGGCGGCGCAACTCCTTGCGGTACCGGGCATGTCCGACAGAACGACGCGGCAGCTCCTCCTCTACCGCCGGCACAATACATACCGGCTCGGCTTGCGTTACTGCCGGCGCCCGCACCGCGGCACGGCGGCGCGGGGCGCTGTAGCTCTTCCGCCCGGTTCGTTGTTTCTTGGCCGGCGGCTTCTGCACCGGCTCCGGTGTTTCTAGTCCGCCGAGCTGACACGCATTCCAGCGCGCCCAGTCTTGGGAACGGCGGACATAGTCCTTCATGTACGCCGGTTCCTTGGCCGCGGCGATTCTCAGCTGCTCTGCCTCGTCCCTCAGCCAGCCCTTCTCTTCAGCGATACGCCAGGCTCGCGCAGAACCTTGCGGCGCAACCACGTCCTCGTACTCCTTGGTGCACAAGCTGGCGCGCACGCCTGCTTCGAACAGAAAGGCAGATGACGACTCCTCGCCGGAGGCATCAAGCTCTTCTTCGAGCCGCACGTCGGCCGGTATGTGAGTCAACCAGTAACGCATGTCGTCTCCTCCTATTAAAGGGTTAGTTCCGAAACCATGTCATGCTAACGCAGGCCCGGAACTAATTTAGGTTGGAGGGGTCGACTGCGTGTCGATGAACAAGAAGCGGATGCCGAGGGACGGCAACTTAGCCAGCTCCTGGATGGCCCGGGGCGCGTCAGACGGCACCGGCTGGTGCAGATCCATCAGGAAGTTGGGACCGATCCGGAGCACCGAAGCACTGCGGCGCCTGGATAGCCACAACAGGCCGGCCGGATCCGAGAACTGCAGGTTGCACGCGATCCAGAACCCGGAGAGCCCGGCACGGCGCAACGGCGTGAAGTCCAGGGCCTCTTGGGCGGTCCGATTCAGCCGGACCGTGACCTCAGCCAGTTCTTTCCGCAAAGTCTCGCCGGCCCGGGTCTGCTGATGCAGCTCGTAACCGAAACTCTTCAGACTGTGCAGGATCGTAGTGTGGTCCCGGCCGAACTGCATGCCGAGCTCGTTAGACGAGTAGCGACCCGTCTTATACAAGGCGTAGATCGCCAAGTTGCGGGCCTGAACCACCTCTTGCCGCCGGGTCAGGCCCAAGATGGCCGTGACGGACGGCCCGCGCAGCTGGGAAACTGCGCGGACCGCCGCCAAGACCGTGTTATCGGGGTTGATCCGGTCCATCTCAGAAGCAGCGCTTCTGAACTATTTCGCCGGCTCGTCGTAGGCCAGCGCCGCCTCGACCTTCCGGGCGATCTGGACCAGCGCCTTGCGGGCTTCCTTGCGGCGCTGGTCGACCTGGCTCTTCTTCGAGGAATCGTCCATCTTGTCGTGCAGCTTCATCGCGTCCCGGTACTCGTCGAGCTTCTTGGTGTACTCGACCGAGAACTTGGTGAAGTTGCGGAAGACCGACGAGGTAGCCATGCCGCCCCGGTTCTCGGTCTTGGTGCCCTTCTTCTTGGCCGCCGCGTTGGCCTCCTTGACTTCGCCGCGCAGCTCCTCGGAGGACAGCGCGCCTTCGCTCAGCTTGGTCTGCAGCTCCAAGCGCTTCGTCTTGTCCTCGATCGAGATCAGGCTCTGGACCGCGTGCCAGGTAATCCCCTGGTCGACGGCCTTCTCCAGCTCCTTCTCGGTGTACCGGGTGAAGAACCGGTGCCACTGCCGGACCTCGTCCTGGTGGATCTGGCGCCCCTTGCGGGACAGATCCTTGGCCAGCTGCTCCGCGGTCCGGTTGCCCCAGTGCCGCGGGTTGTCGAAGAGCTCAGCCGCGAACTGTCCGCGCTCCCAATAGAGCCGGAGGACGTTGCGCAGCGCGGCCTTCTCCTGATCCCGGAAATAGCCGATCCGCTCCTGCCACCGCTTGTCGGCTTCCTTCGACTCCGACTTGGTGAGCTCGGCGACCTGCTCTTCCGGCTGCTTTTCTTCTGCCGTCACGGAGATCATCTCCTTACCGGCGCTGCCAGCTCCCGACGAGGAGCAGGGCAGCGCCGGACAACCGGCATTCCTCGTCTTCACAGGGTGTAAGTCGGATTACGCGTCGACCGCTACCGACAGCGGCGGCGCCTCCACCTCCTCTTCGGTCTTGTCCTTCTTGGCCTCCGCCTTCTTATAGAGCTGATCCATGGACTTCATCCGGATCAACTCCGTGCCGAGCCGCTCCAGGCCGAAGCCCGTCTCGGGGTCGATATCGTCGTGGTGCGCCACCTGCGTGACCGCGTTGGCCAGGCCGTAGCGGCTCGCGTCGCCTTCCTTCACGAACAAGTTGCGAATCGCGTTGCGCCTGACCTCTCCGAGATCGTAGACGATCATGAGGGCTTCGGCGGCCTTGTCCGGATCCACGATGTGTTCCCGCGTGGCGCCGGTCATGGCATCGACGATTTCCTGGAACTTCTCGGGCTGGAACGTGCCCCGGGTGATGTCCGAGATCTTCATGAAGAAGACTTCGTTCTGCTTCTCCAGGGTCTCCTGGCTGAGCATGACGTCGGTGCCCTGGCGCTTCCCGACATGGGTCGTCGAGACCAGGTCGTGCCAGACGCAGTAGTTGACGCAGACCCGCCGCAGGATCGCCTGGCTCAGGAAGATCCCGCCTTCGCCGGTCTCGCTGTTACCGAAGGCCAGCGCGGCGTTGACCACGTCTCCCTTCTCGCCGTACCAGCGGGACTGCCAGCCGTCGCCCGGGTCGAACGGGCGGTCGGTGTTGACCTGTTCGCTGATACCGGGCGCCACGGCGTAGCCGTAGAACTTGTCCTCGCTCAGCCTGGCATGCCAGACCTCGGCCTTCACCTCCTGCAGCTTCTCGACCACGGCGTAGAAGAAGTCCGCGTTCGGGATGATCTTGTACTTGTCGCTGAGGAAGGCGCGCATGTACGGCTGGCCCTTCGGCGTCTCCGACATCCGGACCAGCCGGTGCGTCTTCTCCGTGTGGAGGTAGTCGTTGATCGCCTGGGCCCACAGCTTCCAGTTGCGCCGCGGATCGTGCTCGCCCTTCCGGAGCTTCTCCTCGGACGGCTGCTGCGAGCCGTAGGCCAGCCACTTGTAGTAGCGGTCCGTCATGCGCAGGCCCATCGTCTGGGCGACCTGGACATGGACCCGCCGGGTCACCGGGACCAGGCACGTCTCCTTCGGGGTGGTCACCTTGAACAGGAACTCCTTGTCCCTGACCACGGCTTCGATCCGGTCGGAGCGCACCACCACGTCCTTGCGCTTCGCCTTCTGCCGCTCCAACTCCTGCAGGATCTCGCCGACCTGCCGGCGGCCTTCGAAGGTGATGCCGGCGAAGGTATGGGATTCCGTCATGTCAATCTCCTGACTCGTCGCCCAAGACCGCATCAAGCGGTTTGGGGTCGTACCGATTCAAGTAAGCATCATGGGCCTCGTCGAATTTCTTCGTCAGGGCCCGCTTGAGCATCCAGCGCTCGTGGATATTGAAGAGGCCGTGGGCCACTTCACGAGCGGAGACGGACAAGCGCGTATCGAGTTCTCCCAGCACCTTCTTCTCTTGCGGGGAAAGTCCGTCGGTCAGCACGTCACGGATCGGCCTGAGCACGGCTTCGCCCAGGAAGGTTTTGAGGTTGATGCTGAGCCGCAGAGCCGGCGGATAAGTCGACAGCTTCGTGACCAGCTCCTTGGCGGCTCGGGAAATGTTGGCTTGATCCATTTCCTTCCGAAGCATCATGATCTCGACGCGAGTCGGGAAGGAGCGGCACCAGATGCGTTCCGGGTTCATCGGCCCCAGCCGCTGGCCCGCAGGCCGTCCAGGTAGGACTGCAGGGCCTCGAAGATCACGCCCTTGCCTTGGTCCACCGCCTGCCGGACCATCCTGACCCGGCCCGGCTCGCCCTGGGACGACCAATCGTTGTGTACCAGGTACATCGTCTGTTTGAACGTCGTGATCAGCCCGCACTGCCGGTCCCATCCATACTCCTCCAGCATGGTCATGTAGGCGTCCCACAACGGGGATTTGTCGGTCTTGCGGAACAGCTGTTCCAGGTCGAAACGGACCCGTCTGGCGTCCAGGATCAACGGGAAGTCGAAGGTGCGGCGGAACCAGCCGAGCCCATATTCGGCGTCGTTCCGGGACAGCTCGCACGGCAGCTCGAACTGCTGCAGGATCAACGTCAGGGCTCTGGCGCCCAAGGCATTGTCGGACTCCTGCTGCATCGCCTCCCGCCGGGCTTTCATGGCATCCCGGACAGGTTCTAGTTGGGACACGTCAGCCTCCGTTACACAACGCGGTAGATACCTCGCAGAGATACTCCTTGGCCGGCCTGAAGCTGTTGCAGTCGTCCAGATCCACAAAAAACGCAAAGGGCGGCACGGACAAAGCCTTGGCTGCCGCCCCGATGAAACCACCGCCGGGGCAATCCGCCTGGCTTTCCCGATAACAGATCGTGGACTGGCCCGCCTCGATCCCGTGACGGCCCATGGCCGCCCCGAGCTCGGCTTGGGTCATCCGCCGCGCCTCCCGGATCTTGCGGAGGTTGCGGCCGAAATTGAAATCGTACGTCGGGCCTTCCGGCACCGGGGCCGCGCCCGCGAACGGGTCGTACCGGGTCCGCACGGCCACGAAGGTCTCCGGCTTGCCCCGCAAGAAGCGCAGGGCACCCGGCTCGCACCAGTAGCCGTGGGTATGGCCGTTCCAATAGACCAAGACCTTGTTCCAGTTTACCGGCTCGTGCGGCTTGGCGCCGGCCTCGGCCCGGCCCCGGTCGCCTTTCTGGGCGATCCGGAGGCCGTTGGGTGTGGTGATGTCCTGCAGAGCCGCGACGTTGGCATGCGCCATCAGAGTTCCTCCGCTCCTGAACACACCAGATGATACGGGGCGGGGAAACTACGTCAACTCCCGAGATCCACAGAGTCCGGATTCGGCGCTTTCTCCTCCGGGTCGGCTTCGGTCTGCACCGGCTCCGGAGCCTCTCCGATCTCGTCCGCTTCCGGCAAAGGCGTGCCGTCCCAATGGTTGTGCCGCGGGATCCCGAAGAAGTCGATCAAGGTCTCCTGCAACGGGTGCTTGGCCAGGGCCGCCCCGAGTTCATGGCCTTCGACCCGCGCCAGCCCGAGGGCCTTGGAGGTGTAAAGACCGCCGGTGCAGCTTACGTCGCAGATGTCCTGGAGTTTGGCGTACCGGCCTTCCGGGCCCGGATCCACCACGCCCCTGGTCTCCTGCTGTTCCAGCAACAGCTCAGCGGTGGCGTCTTCCCAATCGAAGAAGCTGTGCTGGATGTTGAAGGTGTCGCGGTACCACCAGAAGTCCACGGTGATGCTGCGCCCCTCGATCCCGAGGCTGTTCTTGTCGCACTTGAGCTTGAGCGGCCGGATCTCCTGCGGCATGACCACCTTCTGGCCTTCGACGACCCGGGTTTCCCTGGTCTTGGCCCGGCTGATCCGGTCGACGAACAGGTACGTCGCGGAATGAAACCGTTGCGCCTTGCCGCCCGGCGTGGTCTTGGTCGGCGGCAGGCCCGGCATGGAACTCGGCACCTCCTTCAGATGGTTGATGAACAAGAAGATCAGCGGCAGATCGGACACGGCCGAGGCCAGCCACTTGAAGTAGCGGGTATAGGTCAGGGCCGTCTCCGGATAGGCCCGGGGCGCCGAGGAGCCTTCCTTCTCGACCTTGGTCGTAGCCGATTCGGGCTCCACGCCGGAGAGACTGTCCAGCATCAGCCCGAACAAGGTTTTCCGCTTGCCCAAAGTCCGCAGCACCTTGATCGAATCGGTGATGAAGTTCTGGGCCAAGTCGGTCGAATCGCAGCGGTCCATGACCAGCAGATCCGCGTAATCGCCCATCAAGCTGCGGATCAGCTTGGGGCTGTACTTCTGGCCTTCGCACTCGACCAGCCGTGCGCCTCCGCCCGCGTTGAACAGCCAGGACAGGATCTCGAAGCCGAGCGACGACTTCTGCGACTGCGACGGGCCCGCCAGGCCATAGATCTTGCCGAGCCCGAGGACCGTGGAATCGAACAGGTACATCAACGACAGCTGACGGAACGGAATGCCGATCTGCCGGCCTTCCATCTCCTTGCCAAGGTAGGTTCGCCCTTCAGCGTCCTTCTTCTTCATCCGGCCCCTGGATTCATCCAGCATGGCCTTCAAGACAGGACTGAGGGCGGGGGGCTGCTTGGAAGCAGCCCCCCGTGCCTTCTTTGCCATACGCAGCTCCTATTAGGAAAACGCCGGAACGGCTAGACCTGGCCGGCCGCCTTCGCAGCCGCCTGCTCCTGCGCCGCCTTCAGCCTGGCCCTGGCATCCAACTGCATGCCGGCCGCCTGGGACGGATCGCCGACCGGGTACGACGCGGCAGCCGGAGCCGCCGGAGCCGGGTTCGCCGGGAAGTGCGTCGGGGACTGCGCCACGGCCGGGCTGACCGCGGGAGCCGGAGCCCCGAAGTTGGGGCTGGCCGGAGCCGAGGGCGCCGGCTGACCGGTCACCCACGAAGCATTGGCATCCGGCGCGTCGGGCCCGCCGAGATCCATGCCGAGATGGGCCCCCGCGTTCTGCAGCGGGGCCGGAGCCGGGTGCACCGGAGCCTGCATCGGAGCCTGAGCCGGCGGTACCCCGAACGACGGGGCAGCCGGACCCTGCATCGCCGGAGCCTGCACCGGAGCCGCGCCGAAGTTCGGAGCGGCAGGAGCCGGAGCAGCCGCAGCCGGCGGCACGCCATAACCGCCGGTCACAGCCGGAGCCGACGTCGGAGCGTACTGGGTAGCCGGAGCCGGAGCGGGAGCCGGAGCGTATCCGGGCGCCGGAGCCGGAGCGTACCCGGGAGCCGGAGCCTGAGCCGGAGCGTACCCGGGAGCCGGAGCGTACCCGGGAGCCGGAGCGTGTCCGGGAGCCGGTGCCGGAGCCGGAGCCGGCGCCGCCTGCACGCCGTACGCCTGCAACGCGGAGCGATGCACCAGACCGTGATCGGGCAGCATCACGTACTGGAGCATCATCTCATCGTACTTGCCGATGATATTGCGCGGCAGGAGATCGACGTACTGCGTGTTCCGGAACACGAAGTCGATCGCCGCCGGCGGGAAGTGCTGAACCAGGAGGTTCATCTGCTCCTGCTCGGTCAGCAGGTGCAGGATGTCGTCCCACGGGGCGACGTTCTGCTGCACGAAGCCGGGCGGCAACGGGCAGGGTTCGTTCACCTCGACCGCGTAGTGCGGCCTGGTGTTGTCCTGGCTCGGCACGTGGTAGAACTTGATCTTCCTGCCGTTGGCGCTGCTCAGGAAGTCGCCGCAGGCGTAGCGGGACGCGTAGTCTTCCCGCGGGCCCGAGTAACCCGGGATCTCGGCGTTGCAGAGCCGTTCCAGCGCCCAGCGAGCCGACTTGCTGATGCACAGCAGGACCGGGAAGATCGGCTTCCACTGCTGCTTGTCCTGGGTCAGGAAGCGCTTGCCGCCCGACTCGAACAGGAGCCCCTGGACCAGGCCGAAGGTCTCGACCCTGGGCAGCTTGGCCCCCTGGTTCTTCCGGCCTTCCAGCCAGTCCGACCAGTCCTTCGGGAAGCTGCGGGGCGAACCCTTGACCGCCGAGCGGATCGCCTGCTCGAACCGGTCGATCGGGCCCTGATAGCCGTGCTCCTTGCCGAGCACGTTGGTGAAGCAGGTGAACTTGTCGTTCACCCCCATCATCTTGGCGATCCGGAAGCCGCGGATCCAGTGCGAGAAGTGATCCGGGGACTCGCTGAGCCGCCACGGCAGCTCCTGGCCGTTCTCGACGGCCGGCAGGATCCGGACCACGGTGTGGCCCTTCTCCCACTGCAGGAACTGGGTGACGTGGCGGGAACCGCCTTTGCGGATATGGAAACCGGGCAGTCCATCCAGACCGCCCCCTGCCGGGACTTCGTCCCTGTAACTCATGGTGATTCTCCTCAGACTGCGAACTCGGAAACGGAGTCAGACAATCCGACCCTCGCCTTGGACCTCGACCTCGATTCGATCACGACTCACGGCTCGACGGCTACGCTGCGATTCCTAACTCGGCCAGTTGCGCCGATTTCAACTTCTCACCCCAGCGTAGCATCACCTCAATGTCAATGTCGAGCGTAAATTCGGTCGTCGGCTTCCAGTGTGGCACCGGACGCCAGCTCGGGACGACGGCCCCGATCGTCATGCACGCCGGCAAGATTTCCCTGGTGATGATCCCGACGTACTCAACCGGGGCCTCCAGGATAATGGCGTCGTGCACAGCCAAGAGGATCTTGTACTTGGCCTGGTCAGGATTCATCTTCCGCAACAGCCACAGGTTGTAGAGCGCAGTGTTCAGCGTATCGGCAACGGTTCCCTGGATCGGGAAGTTCACCGCCTCGCGCTGCTGCGCCGCCGTGCCGGCCCGATCGTTCGGATTCGGGCTGAACCTGCGGCGTCGGCCAAACGGGTTGTCCAGGTACATCGGATCCAGCACCGATTCCTGGCACATGTCGACGAACCAACGGACTTCACGATACTCCTCGTAGAAGCCGTCGATCATCATCTGGGCCCGTTGGGTATCGCAATCCACCTTGCCCTTGGTCGCTTTCACGATCTCGCGGGCAATAGCCGCGGCACCACGCTGATACGGGATGCCGAAGCTGATCGTTTTGGAGGCGACCCGGATCGCCTTGTACAGTTCCAGCCAGAGTGCATCGGGCGGCAGGTTCTGATCGAACCCGTCCCATTTCGGAGCACCCATCCGGGTCACGGCGCCTCTGGCGTGCAAATCGCTGCGGGCGTCGGTCACGAGCTTGTGGCAGTTGGACAAGAAACCGAGCGTGAAGATCTCAGCCGACTTGTAATCGGCTTCGATCAAGACCCGGCCCGGCGCCACCGTGAAGCAGCTCCGGATCTTCGGGATCCCGCCCATGATGCGTTCGAGTTCCTTGTCCTGCTTCTTCGGAAGGTTCTGCAGGTTGGGCCGGCTCGACTTGTGGCGGCCGGTCTCGGACATCTGGTTGATCGTGGTCCGGATTCTGCCGTCCGAATCGATGGAGCCAACCAGGCCCTTGATGTAAGACAGTTCGCCGGACTCGTCCTCTTCCGGCAGGCGAAGGAACGACTTCGCGATCTGATCGATAATCTTCACGTCTCGGAGCAGGCTGCAGATCTCGTGCTGGTCGCCCAGCGCCTCCAAGGTCTCGCCGTCGGTGCTCGGGTTGAACCGGGCCCGGTCCGCTTCCGGCAGGTCTTCCAGATCCGCCCACATCTTGCTTGGCTTGCCAGTGGTCTTCAGCGGGGTCAGGCCGAGGCCGCCCGCCGCCGGCTTGCCGAACAGCAAATGGCTGATCTGAGGATAGGACCGGAAGTTGAACGTCGGGTTGTTGATCTTCTCCCGGATCGTGTGGATCAATTCATCCTTCTTGGCGTCGTACCGGTACACCAGGTCTTCCATCAGCTCGAAGTCGGCCAGGATGCCGGTCGCCTCGATCTCGTGAATCGGCTGGGTGCACGGCATCACTACGTTGAAGAAACAGTTCCGCACCCCGGCGTTAGCCGGCTCGGCCAGCCGCTGCTCCTGGACTTTCTTGATCCGCCAGGTCGCGTCGGTATCGCAGGCCGCGTACAGATGCAGCAGGTCGTCCGGCACGTCCGAGTAACCTTCCCGCTTGATCCGGTCCGGCCCGATCTTGTTCTCGCTGAGCCAGCGGTCCAAGGCCAGATCGTAACGGCCCATGTCGGTGTAACGGACCGCGCACATCTCCAAGCCGTGCTCGGCATTCTCGTTCAGCATGTGGTCGCACAGCATGGTGTCCCAGCTGAGCCGTTCCATGACCGGCAGTCCCAGCTTCTCCAGCCACAAGGCGTCGGCCCGCATGTTGTGGCCGAAGACCTGCATCCCTTCATGACAGAACAGCCGGCGCAGCAGCTCCAGGATCCGGAGCATCCGGTTGGTATCGTGGATCTCCCGGAGCCCTTGCCGGCGCAGCACGACGACGCAGGACGTCTTCTCTTTCCAGCTGAACTGGATCGTCCGGAGCCGGCCCGCCATGAAATCGCCGCCGCCCCATTCGCAGTCGACGGCCAGCTCGCGGCAGCCGGAAGCCAGCACTTCTTCGACGATCGCTGCCAGAGCTTCCGGCGTATCCACGTACCGGTAGTCGCAGCCGCGGCCCGGGATCACGAACTGCCCCTCGTTGTGGAGCATGTTCTTGAACTCGGCCAAGTCCCGTTCGAAGCCGGGCCGGTAGCTGGCTTCGGCGATGACCTGCCGCGGATGGATCGTGGCGAAGACCTTTATGCCTCTGACGTATTCCTCCGGCGTCAGCTCCTCCGCCGCGAAGTAGCGGCCCGTGCCCAAGTCCTTGAGGGACTTCAGCACGAACCGGTGCGACCTTACTTTGCCGACCGTGGCTGCCTTGCCCATCACAGCCTTGACGGCATCCGCGCCGAGCAAGAGCAGGAACTCGGGCTTGACCAGGGCCATGTCCTGGGCCAGGAAGAACGCGCAGTCCTTCTTATGATGCGGCCGGAGCGTCTTGCCGCCATCGAACGGTATGAACCGGAGCACATTGGCGCCGTAGGCAGCCTGGATCTCGGTACCGATCCCGACGTAGTTGGCGAACTCCTGCAGCAGCTGGCCGGACGGGCCACACCAGGTCCGGCCGGCCAGGATCTCCTCGGACCCCGGCATCTTGCCGATCACCATTACCCTGTAATGGTTCAGCGGACCCGCCAGACCGTCTCCGATCCGGGTCGAGGGTATCCACTGGGTCATGCGACGCGGCTGACCTTTGACGTCCGTTACCGGTACGTTGTAGACATGATACAGGAGCTGCCAGGCGGCCTGTTGGACCGGCACGCCGTGTACATCAGCGAACTCCTGAATCGAGCCGGTAAGCGGCCATTGCTCGGTCAGGGTCATGTCCAGCGGACTAGCTGGGAGCGAGTTGGACCCCTCTGACTCTGGCATAGTTGACGATCATTCCCCAGACTTCTTCGTGAGTGAACTCGGCCGGATCCTTGTCTTCCGGCAGAGGCAAGTGGAACGCTCCCCAACGGAACGTGTGCTTGCCGAGCATCTGCATGATGGTTTCCATCTCTTCGATGGCGTCGGGATCCAGCATGAGGCACATGCCGCCGGTGCTCCAGTACGAAAGCACCAGCTTCATCTGATGATGGCTCATGCTCTTGCCCAACAAGGCGCCGGCCCGTGGACCGACCCTCCAGGCGCTGGTCACGCCTTCAACCACTACGCCGAACGGATACTGCCGGGCCCGGTCCCCGTTGTAGATCAGATGGCTTTTCCGCAGGCCCGGCATCGTGTAATACTTCGGCCCGCGGTGGTTGCTGCCGACAGCCCTGGCTTGCCACCCGACCATCTGGCCGGTCCGGTACACCGGGATCATGATGCGATCCCGGACGTAATTGGCGATGATCGTGGTCTGCGGGATCAGCCCGCCCTCGTCTTCCGGCGCCTCCAAACAGTAATGGACGTCCCAGAGCTGATAGAGCTCGTCTGGGTCGAACCGCCGGCTCGACAGGTACTGGCGGGCCGGATGCTGCGGCGGCAGGTTGTTGACCGGCACGCACCGGCCCGGCCAGGTCACCGGCTGGAACGGCACGTACCGGTTCGCCGCTTCCTCGGTGGCCCGGTCGATCTTCACCGCGCCGGTAATATAGGGCTTCAACTCGTCTTCGAAGTGCCGCATCTGGCAGTTTTCGTTGAAGCAGTTGATCAGCTGCCTGCCGCGCCGTTCGCCTCGTTCATCCACGGTATTCCACAAGTAGCAGATGTAGAGGCGATGCCGGGTATCCCGGCAATACGGGCAGCAGATCCTGTACTGCTCGCCGACCTGAATGACTTCAGATTCCGGCGAGCCCTTGATGATGTTCTGAACCAGCCGGACTATCCGGCGTTCGCCCTCATTCGCGATCTTCACCGTGCCGAAGCGGCTCCGGAGAGAATTGAACAAGGGCCGGTTGAGCGGTTGGGTTTCAAAACTCACAGGTCGAGCCTTTGGTGGTCCTCACCGGAATACATCGCCCGTTGACGCTGCGCATCCCTCGGAAGGTTCTCCTCCGGCGGCGCGTTCTCCTTCCCCTTCACCACGAGCTTGCGCTGGCGGTCGCTCCAGGTCATGTCCTGGCTGCGGTTCACGAAGCGGGCCTCTTCGCCCTTGAGCTCCACCGCGATATAGCCGGTCTTGGAGCTGCGGGCCTTGCTGTAGTTCAGCGTGGCCATCTGATGTTCGTCCAGTTCGGTCAACGCGAAACAGCCGTTCAGGAACCAGGCGAAGGATTTGAATTCGGCCGCGTCCTGCCAGCCCATTTTCTTCTTCTTGGAAGCGGAAACCGCCGGGGACAGCTGCTGGTTGACCCAGCCCCAGCAACCCCGCTTCCGGCAGATCATCTTCAGCTCGTCCACCAGAGTCTGAGCGAAAGTGCGATCTTCCAGCGTCTGCTTCATGTTGTCGCCCTTCGGGCGTTTGTAGACCGACATGTAGCGGCGCATCATGATCCAGAACCAGTCCAGCACGAACATCGAAATGTGGATGCCCTGGGCTTCGAACCGGTTCAGGTAGCTGTCGATCTCGGGCGGACCGCCCCGGCCGGCCGTAGCCGTCCTGGAGCCGCTGAGGTCGATGATATGGAGATACCGGCCGATCGACTGCCGGGCCTCCTCGTAGCGCCGCTTCTCGTCCGGCGTGAAGTCGTCGACGTTCCGGATCTTCTCGACCCGGGACCGGTTGATCCCGGTGGCGCAGGCCAGGACCGGCACCATGTACTCCTTGTTGGGCTCGTCTTCGTAGGTGAAGAAGGCCACGTGCTCGTGGCGCTTGGCTAAGGCGATCGACATCTGCATCGAGAGCGTGGTCTTGCCGCCCCCGGTAGGCGCCAGGAAACCGTAGAGCTCGCCGCTCCGCGGACCCGGCATCAAGGCGTCCAAAACGTCCACGCCGAGCTGCTGGCGCTCCAAGGGCCCCAGCACGTCTTCAGACGCCATGGCGAACGGCTCCACGATCCGGGCCGCTTCCAGCTGCGCCGTGTTGCCTTCCACCTGCAGCTGGCGCCAGTCATCCCGGCAGATCCCGCCGCGCTCGACCAGCCCGACCATCCGGTTGATGACCCGGCGGTCGAACAGGAAGTCGTCCATGATCTGTTCGGCGTTCGCCGCGATCAAACTGTTGGCCGGGAATTCGAAATAGCAATAGCCGGCCAGCTTGAACAACCCGTCGACGAACTGCGGATCGGAATACAGCGGATTGCTGGCTACCTTCCCGATTTCCATGAACATCAGTTCGGACGTGATCATCCGGCCGGTCTTGCCGTAGAAATCGGAAGCTAACCGGTACAGGAGCTTGTGATCCAGCTCCGTCGCCTCGTTGAAGTCGTTGTCCAAGCCTTTCAGCTGAGCCTGGTGCAAGACTTCTGGCACGCGGAGTATGTGAGCCATCATGACATCCAGGTCGTGACGGGTCACAGGCTTCAGCGAATTAGAAGGCTGTACGACGGCCGGCCCAAAGCTGGGCTGTGTGAGCTCGCCGGGTCGAACCGGGAAGATCGGAGTCTCAGACACGGCTCATCTCCGGCGGAAGCTGGCCTTCGAACAGCTTCTTGTAATACGGCTTGAACAAGAGCATCCGCACAGCGTCCTCCTTGAAGCGGTCCAACAGGTCATGATGCCCCATCGAATACGCGGTGACAAAACGAAACAGTCCGCCCAAAGCTACCTCGGGGTCCGTCAGAATATCCCGGAGCGCCCTGCCCCTCCTGAGTTCATCCTTCAACGTCCCGGCCTGCACGAAGACGATGTTGGTCAGATAGGCCCTGCGATCCGGTTCGTCGGCCACGTACTGGTCGACCATCCGGAGCGAAGCAACCATGTTGGAGTAGACATCGTCATGCCGCTTCAGGATCTCGTTGAAACAGTAGTCCACGTAATCGTACGGATCGGCGCCGTTCCGATACAAAGCGACAGCGGCATCCGCCCACGCCTGCTCTTTACCCCCAACCTTCCGGATGTCAGGGTTCAAGCGCTGGCGCAGGTTTAGGTATGCCTCCTTCAGGGCCGCTATGTAGAGCGCCTTAACCTCGTCGGACGGCTCCGGGCCTAAGCCACCGACGAGCTCGCCGGCGACAGGGTCAACTCTTGGATCTCCCATCCTTTTTTCCTGTAGCCGGAGAAGCGCTTCTCGGCCCGGCGCTTCAGGGTGGAATTGAAAAGGTCGTTGAAGTCGAAGAGCAAGCCATACTCCTTGCCTTCCGACTTGCGGCTGACGCGGCCCGGGATCTGCGTGTTCAAGATGGACCCGGACTGGGCGTCGGCACGGATCATCGCGTTCAAATGAGGAAAGTCGATGCCGGTCGACCAGACCCCGTTGCTGCTGCCGGTGGCAATGCAGCGGCGCAGTTTACCTTTGGCAAAATCGTCTTGCATCCTCGCCTTATCCGACGCAGTCAGCGGATGCTTGCCGGGCGGCAGCAGCTTCCAGCGCTCCCACATCTCGCGCTTGTCCGGATCCATCGACCCGTAGCAGATCGCGAAGTCGGGCAGCTTGGCGCCAAGGAACACGGCGTGCTCGACGGTCTTGACCATGATCAAAATCTGCAGGTCGGGACCGTAGTTGGACTGGATCCAGCGCACCGCCTGGACCACCAGGTCGTTGCGGTCTTCGTGCCGCCACAGGCAGTTGCGTTCCAGGGCCGTCGAGTTGGAGTATTCGACGTTCCGGATATGGTCGGTGCGGATCCGGTAGACCCGGACCGGCACGATCGCCCCGGTCTTCTGGACCTCCTGGTACGTCGAGCGGTGGATGATCGGACCGAACATGGCTTCAGTCTCCAGGTCCGCCGAATCTCCACGGCCGCCCGGCGACGCCGAGAAGCCGTAGCGGCGCGCATGCTGGATCGTGGACAAGACCTCCGCCGTCTTCGGGGCAGCGGCCCGATGCACCTCGTCGTAGATCAGCACGTCGCACTTATCCAAATTGCAGTGCATCAAGGATTTGTCGACCGCGCACACGATCCGCTTGTTCACGTCGTGCCGGCCGCCGCCGGCGTAACCGATTTCCAGCGGCGAGAACATCTCCATCAATTCGGTGAAGAACTGACGGACAATCCCGGTGAACGGCGACGTGATGATGAAGTTGGCCTGGGGCCAGACCCGGCACAGCTGCCGGATCAGGAACGACTTCCCGCTGCCGGTCGGGCCTTCCAGGATCCCCCAGTCGTTGGTGATCGTAGACAGCAGCATCTCGTCTTGGCCTTCCCGCAGGACCGGCAGGCGGCTGAAGTCGGGCTCCGGCAGGTGCCGGGCCCGCAGATCCTCGAAGCTGACTTCGACGGAGGCGTCCCGCAGCACCTTCAGCACGCGGGGAGTCAGGCCGGCCGGGACGAGCAAGGTATTATCCCGGAACAGATAGAGATGCGTCGTCTCGTACTCGGCCGAGGCGGCGCTGGCCCCGCTTTGCTTCCGCTTGGTGAACGTCAGGTGCGGCGAAAGCAGCAGGTGATAGTCCGGCACGACCTGGATCAGGTTACCGGAGCGTCGGATCAGAGCTTTTTGTTGCATGCAGGGGCTCCACGCTTACGACTTCGAATCGGCCAAAATCGTGCCGGTAACCGTACGGCGAAATGCCGACGTACTTCCCGGCCACCGTCAACAACTCCTTGAAGTCCTCCGTGCTGACTCGGTTCGGCAGGCAGAACCGGGCTTTCAGGGTCGAGCCGGCCAAGAACGCTTCATGCTCCTTGAAACTGTTGGCGTTGTAGTAACGGCGGAAGATCTCGGGGTTGCCCTCGACGACCGGATCCGCCTGGATCTCCGCGACTTCCTTCTCCAGCCGGCTCAGGGCCTGGGCCGCGTAGCCTAACCCGGAGCGCCACCAGCTCTGCAAATAGATGATCCGGCCCGACTGATCCCGAAGCATCTTGTCGCGCCGCTCGTTACGGCAGTTGCCCAAAGAGGGCGTGAGGAAGCGAATCGTGGCGACGACTTGCATAGCAGTTTCCGAAGCGCTGCTGCTGAATCAGACGATGCCGGCCGTCGCGACCCGGAGCGCGATCCGGATCGAGAGCTTGACCAGGATGTCCTTGGTCAGTTCCTTGCGCCGGAACTTGGCCATGGCCGCGTCCCTGGCGCCCTTGTAGACTTCGGCGATCAGCTCGCGACGCTCGGCCGGGGTCATCTTCTCGAACATCAGCTTGTCGATCTCGTCGAACTCGCCGTCCCCGAGATGTTTGACGAAGCCCTCATAGATGTCCGGGCCCTCGCGGGCCAGGGCCGGCAGGAACGGCTTGATGACATCGAGCAGTTCCTTGCCTTCGTTGCCGGCGATCTTGCCGAGCTCCTGCCAGTCCAGCGTCATAGCACGCCCTCCGGGTTCGGGTTCATTTTGGCGAACGTGCCGCGCTCGCCGGCAATATCCAGCGGGCTCGGCGCGTCGGGATTGAGCTGATTGGCCAATTCCACGATCCGGCCGCCCAGCTGAGGATAATCCTGTCCGATCGCGACAGCCAGGGCAATGGACTCTTGCGCGTACTTGCGCTTGAAGTCGTCGGGCGCACCCGCCATCTCCTTCAGATTGTCGATCCGGTCCAGCAGCTTGAGCAGCTTGGTCTGAGGCATCGCCTGCTTCAGCCGGTCCCGATCCTTCTGCTTCCTGACGGCCCTGGGCTCCTCGGAGCCTTTGGTCTTGTTGGTTAGCTCGTCGACCAAGTTGGCGACCACGGGCCCGAAGCGCTCCAGTATGTAGTCGATCTCGACATCGCAGTCTTCCACGACGTCGTGGAGCAACGCGGCGCAGATCATGTCCTGAGTCGTGCCGGGCTGCATCATCACCGCCGCGGCCACCCGGATCGGATGGTTCACGTACGGAGTATCCGTGTACTTTCTGCGCTGGTTCGCATGTGCCTGGCGAGCCAACTGCAGCGCTTCGAAGATCATGCGGTTCTTCTTCTCCTTTGCCTTGGCCCACTTCAAATGAAGGTGCCGTGCCTTGATTAACCTGGCTCTCTCCGACGCCACATGCCAGCCCCCCTATAACGGTGACGACGGACCGGTTTCCGACCCGGTTCCGAGCAGCCCCCGCTGACCTTCCGGTCCGGTGGGCCTATCGCCCATCACAGCAGTCTACCAGCGAGTAGAGTGCCAAGGTTCTGGGCCGACCGGTACGGGAGACGGGGTCGAACATTCGCTCTACGGCCCGGCTCGCTAGACCGGGCAGCTCGGCTATGGGCACTCCGGATATGCCCAGTGTTCAGCTACTAACCGCCTCTTGCTCCGGCCTTGTGCTCGCGGCTCCCTTGCGACGTGCTCCGCCAACGGTTTCGATCCCCCGTCGTGGCACGTCGTCACCGAGTAGGAGAGACCGGATGGATTTGAACCACCGTCCTCCGGCGCCCGAAGGCACCGGCGCTCTACCGCTGAGCTACGGTCTCAAAGTGGCGGTCCTTCAGGACGGATGTGGAGGAGGGGTTTCCAGGGACACCGCCCATCCGAACCGCCACCGACTACAACAGCTTCATATCCCGGAACATGTCGGCTCCAGACTCCGGATGCACCGCGACAGCCGTCAGCTGGTTGTCGCGGTCCGGCTCCCGGAAAGACTTGAACCGAATGCCTGCCTCCTTCAGTCTGCCTTCCCAAACCTTCAGCTCGGGCTCTCCAGACACCCCGAGCAAAACGAGCGTCTTGTAGTCGGTCACCCAGGCCCTTACCTACGGGTCCGCGGCGTAGTCGAAGACGAGTTCGGCCAGAGCATGACAGGCTTGCACCGCCCGCTGTTTCTGGCCGAGATCCCGCCGGACCAGGACGAAGGTCTTAGTCATTGGCGGCCACGGCCTCCTTCGCCTTGGCGCGGTACTCCGCGATCTTCTGCTCACGTTCCCGGACCCAACTGTCGAGCCAGGCCCAGTCGATCGCGTGGTACTTCGTCTTGGTCTGTTTCGGCTCGCCGTAGTTGTTCCAGACCGTGTCTTCGCGGCGGCCCTTCGTCATCGTCTCGTTCACCTGAACCAGGCGAGCCGCGGCGACATCGAGCAAGTCCCGGTTGCCCCTGCAGTGCGCCACCAGCGAAGTCAGGTAGCTCTGCAGGTACATGCCATCGCCGAGCTGGATCCGACGAATGGTGTCGTACCGGTACTCGTAGTTGTCGGTCTTGAGGATTTTCAGGGCGGTGAGCCAGATCGAGCACTCCCGCTTCAGGCCGAGGTATCTCCGGTGCTCCGGGTGGAACTTCTCCGCCGGATGCCGCGGGACCGCGCTGCCCCGGTAGGTATCCAACGTGACCCGGTGCAGATACTGCGGGCCGATCACGATCCGAGTGCCTTGCTCAGCCGTAACCAGTGCTTTGTTCTTCAGTTCGCAGATGGTTTCACTGCAGAGTGCGATATTGAAACGGACAAGATCTCTGATGGTTGCCATGACTTGTGTCTCCTCTTGGAAAATGGTTGAGGGTCGGCACAACAGCCGATCGTCACGGAGGGCGGGGGAGCAGGTTGGGAACCTACGGTTCTTTCATGGGAATTTCCTTCGTCTCGGCTTTGGCTTCGATGTCTAGTTCATCCACCAGAACTTCCAAGAGAGCCTTCGGCGGCTCCTGCGGCAACAACTCCACCGTAACCTTCGTGATGATCAAATCAAGCGGTTTCCCCGTGTCGGCATCGAGCACTTGGGGACCGTCATGTTCGTTATGGATGACCCGGATACGCATGAGTCTCCGACGGGAATCGAACCCGCGACACACGGTTTTAGAGACCGCTGCTCTACCGCTGAGCTACGGAGACGCAGGCGGCGGCTCCGGCTTCTTCTCTTCCTCGGGCTTGGGCTTGGGCTCCAGGTCTTCCGGACCCGACGGCTTGCGGCCCTGCATGTAGTCGTCGACCACCCCGATCAAGGCGGGCGCGGTCTCGAAGTATTCTTTCGCCACTTCGTCCTTCTTCTCCGGGGTCGGCGCGGCCTCGTACTCCTTCTTGGCCGTCTCGACCTGGACCCGGTTCAGCGAAGCGGCACGCTTGGCCCTGTCGTCCTTCGGACACCCGGTCAGGAGCAGCAGGCACGGCAGAGCCAACAGCAGGCGATAGTGTTTCATGTGACCTCCTCTACTTGGGCTTGGCGGAGTTGTCAAGATCATTATCGAGTTTCCTGATAAAGGCCCGGAACTCTTCGATCTCGTCCTCCCGCCGGAAGAACTGCGCCGGATCGAACCGCTCCTGGTCGATTATAGACAACCACAGGGTCCGAAGCCAGACCACGAATCGCTGCGAGGTCCGCCAGGCTGCCCGGACCTCGGCCTCCCTCCGGCCTTCGGACCGGTATTTCTTCCGGTGCTCGAAGTAATCCCGGAACAAGAAGGCATGCGGATTCCGGCGGACCTGCGCTTCCGACAAGAAGGCGAGCGGACCCGCGTTCCAGGTGGACAAGCACAGATACGTCAGGTAGTCCGGATCGTCTTGCGAAATGTGTTGAAGTTTCAGCACGCGCCGAACTGCATTGGGGTTGGTCAGCCGGAAGAACGACTTGAGCCGGCTGGCCCGTTCCGGGTTTTCCGGATCCGTGAAGCGGCGCATATCGTAGAGTTGAACCATCAAGGTGAGCAAGGGGCCGGGCACGACGCCTCCGAAGGCGAAGGAAACCCCGGCAAGGATCAACGGATGCTGATCCAGTAGCTGCAGCGTTTCTTGCGGCAGAGTAAGGATGCGGGCGCCGGCAGCCTGCCGGCTGAAGCAAAGCGCCGCCATCTCGGATGGACCCGGCATACGCCAGCCGCCGTAGCGGCCCAGCGTATCGCCGACCTTCTCCATCTCGTCCAAAACCTGCTCCGGCTCGGACTGCGGACCGACCCGGAGCAGGCTGACGCTGCAGAGCTGGAACGGTTCGGCGAACCGCTCCGCCAGGATGACCTGGCTCGGATGGGCAATCAGACGAATTCCACCGGGCTCCAAAGTGCGCCTGATGAAAGTGTGGCCGGTGCTGAAGTACGAGTAGTTCATAGCCGAATCGTTTGGTCGAAGACTTCGGTCAGTCTCTCCTCATGGGTTACCACGATCAGCTGGAGCCCGGCGGCCTGCGAGTAGCCTTTGACCTTCTCCAGCAGCTTCACTACACAACCGATCCGGTCCTTGTCAAGGTAGACGGTCGGTTCGTCCAGCACCATCAATCCGAGGCTGTTTACGAACAGCTCGTTGACGGCAAACCGGAACGAGATCCCCAACATCACCTTCTGTCCACCGCTGAGCCGTTCGGCCGAACGCGGCGTGCCGTCGAACAAGCACTCGACGGACAGGTCCGGGCAGATCCGGCACAGGAACGGCACCTCGAAGAGTTCGAGATAGCGCTGCAGCCGGCTGTTCAGGCTTTGCAGATACGCCTGGGCCACCAGGTTCGGCAGCTGATCCCGGTGCAACACGGTCCGGGCTTTCTCGCACAGGTTCTTGAACTTCTTGATCCCGGCCAGGCCGGACTCGTGCGCCGCCAGCCGGTCCATCTCGGCCCGGAGATCGCCGACCCTTTTCTCCTCAACCAGCTTCTGGCTGTTCAGCCCGATCAGCTTCCGGTCCGCCTCGTTATGGGCAGCCAGAGCCGCCTGATACTTCTCGTACCGCGGTTGGCTCGGCTCCTCGCCCATGTCCGCGTAATCCGTCAACCCAGCCTTGGCCCGAGTCAGCCGTTCCTCGGCCTGTGCCGCCGTGGCCTCCGCCACAGCCAGCTCGGACTCGCTGCGCTGCTGATCCTGAGCCGTCTTCTCGTACATCTGGATCAGCTCATGGTCGTCGGCCATCTGCTTCTCGTCCAAGACCACGCCGGCCGGCAACGCAGCCAGCTCGGCTTCCAAGTTGCGCAGCGTTTGCGTGTTCGTCGCCTGCTCCGCCGCGTACTGCGCCGAAGCCCGCTGATGCACCTGCCGGTTCGAGCGGAGCAACTGGATCCGCTCCTGGATGCCTTTCAGCCGCGTCTCCAGGTTGGGCAGGCTGGCCCGTTGCGCTTCGACGAACGCCACCGGTACCGGCTGCAGACAAGTCGGGCATTCCGGCTGCCCGCTCAGCTGCGAGACCTTCCTGGCTACATTGACCAGGTTCTGGGCGTCGGGGAGCTCGGCCTCGCACTGCTCCAGCTTCGGCTCGCTCTCCTGATAGCTAGTCGGACCGGGGCGGCTCAACGCCTCCCGTACCGACTTAGTCTGGGCCTCCAGCGCAGTACGCCGGTCGGCCGTGAGTTTGGCAGACTGGTACGTGGCCAGGCGCTGCCGCGCCTGGTCTACGTCTGACCGAACAGCTTCGGTCGCGGCGCGCAACTCTTGCACCGCCCCTCGAAGGGAACTGACCCGGAGGCGAGAAGCGTCAGCGGCACTCGTAGCCGCACGCTCCTCGTCCAACGCTTTTAGCCGCGCCCCCCGGCGCAGCTGAAAGCGATCGTAGGATTGGACGAACGCCTCAGCAGAGGCCCTGTCCGCATCGCTGAGCAATGCTTTCCGAAGCTCGGTGATCCCGGCCTCGGTCGACTCCACGTCCTTTTGCGCAGTAAGCAACTGGAGACGGGTGTGCTCGATAGCGTCCGAGCGGCTTTCCACGCTCAGACCCTGCAGCACTTCGTACAGCAACTGATGCAGCTTCTCCGCCGACTCGGTCCCGAACATCGACTGCAGGGCACGGGCGCGTTCGGCAGGCCGCATGAAAAGCAGCCCCTCCAACTGACCCTGTTGAACGAACACGACGTCGTTGAGCAGTTTCGGGCTGATCTGGATCACGTCGTACAGCGCCTGGTCGACCTGGGTCGACGATTTGTACTTCGCTTCGCCGAAGACCAGCTCGCTGCGCGAGTTGGTCAGCTGGCGCGTCACGTGGCCCTGCGTCTGGCTGGCCTCGAAGTCGACCCGGACCGAGCCCGAGTCGGCGTTCCACCGCACGTCGTCTTCCTTCTTGCCCGCGTTGAGGCTGGCGCCGGTCAAGGCGCGTAAGATGCCCTTCAGATAATTCGACTTGCCGGAGCCGTTGGAGCCGACGATCCCGATCAACCCGGGTCCGAATTCGTCGGCTCTGTGCTCGTGCTGGCAATAATTCTTCAGCGTGACCTTCGTGATTCTCAACTCCCCTCCTTCCCTTCATGGCCGTTGGCCTTCTCGAATCCATGGACCAAGCGGGACGCCCCACCCGGCACGAACACGTTCTTCTTGTACGCGGCCTCGACCAGGGCCCGGATCAGGTCCGGGTACCAGGTCGAAGGCAGCTGGCCCAGTTGGGTCCGCAGATCTTCGTAGTTGCTCGTCGGGGTTACTTCCCGGTACTTCGACGGATCCAGCTGCAGCAGGATCTTCACGGCCAGCACCGGGTCTTCCCGGACCCGGTGGTTCAACTCCCCGCAACGGACACAGAAGCCGGTGCCGGTGTCGTGGGTTGTTTCAGAGCAGAGCTGGCACTCCATGGCAGCCTCCTACTTGGCATAGTCCCGGCATGCCTTTACCGCAGCGTCAAAGGCCCGCTGAGCCATATCGACGTCACCTACTTTTCGGATCAGCCACATGGCCATGTTCACATGCTGGGCCGCCATGTTCAACTGGCTGTGCTGCTCTGCCGCGTCCACGCCGGCTTTGGTGTCCAGCGTGACCGTGTCCAACGGGTACTGCCGCAACGGACCCTCCTCGGAGCCCAGGCTGACGTAGGCCATCCCGTTGTGGATATGATGGATGTACGCCGGCTTAGGCTTGCGGTGGTACGTCACATAGACCCAGGTCTTCGGCTGGATCTGAACCTTCTCGGCCTTCTCGGTAGCTTTAGGGGCCATCCGGTTACCTCCTTCAAGGCAGGGGGTTTACTAGCCGGCAACAGCGGGCTGGCTCAGGGACGCGACGTAGGTGCCGTCCCAATCCAGCCGCTCGGTGAGTTCGTGAACAGCTTCGGTCCGCTCCTGGATCCGGGTGGCGAACCGGTTCAACTCCAGGGCCAACGGCGACATCGGGCAGGACTTGTCTGTGCCTCCGATCGCCGTAGCGTTTCTCGGGCGCGGTTCGGACGGCCGAAGGGCCGGTTGCAGCTTGCTCAGCAGCTCAGCCTCCGCCTTCTCCAGGCGCCCCAGGTTGTTTTGGATCCGCTCCAGCGCCAACGCGACGCCGGACTTGTCCTTGTCCAACTTTCCCAGATCTGTTGCCATGCCAATCTCCTTATTAGAAAGGCTCGCAGGCCGGAATTGAACCGGCTAGGCTTTTGTCTTCATTACCAACACGGGCTGTGTCGACCCTTCGACCCATGATACGGTCCGCTACCCGTCGCGAACGGGAGCATGCACTTGAAGGGGGTAGAGGTCCAACCTCCCTGGTCCGACCAGCAGCACAGACTGGTCACGTAGGACTTCGAGCGGTGCGCCTGGCTTTGGACTCCACGCCGCGGACGCCGTCTCCGCTGCTGCGAGCAAGTTTATACACGTCCTTCGTAAACGGTGACGGCCTCGATCAACCCGTACCGCAGCATGAGCGGCACCCACTCACGCTCCGGCTGTTCCCAATCGGAATTGCCGGCCTTACGACAGTCTTGCCAACGCCGGTAGTTCTCGCGCACCAGCTCCTCGACTGAGTAGACCGGCCAATGCGAGTTGGTCCGGGTGATGGTGGCCAGGAACGGAGAGTCGCCGGCTTTCTTGGAAGGAACCAGGACTACGACGTCCCGGTAGAAACCAGGCAGCATCAACCCCTGGTAAGTCAGCTTGGGGCAGATGCCCCAGCTTACGAGCTCCGAGACGAGCGCCCACTGCTCGGCGCTCATCTCGGAGTGTTTGACGGTCTGTAGCGGGTAGTTCCCGTCGGCCATGTGGACTCCTTACTGGCCCTGGTGCGTGCCCTCCACGCCCTGGTTTTCCCGTCGGGTCGTCCTGGAGTGGAGCACCCGCAGAGCCTCGGTGAGATGGTTCAGCGCCGCCTGGTTTTCGACGCAGGCGAACGGCGACGACTGGTAGTGTTCGAGCCGCGACTTCGCGGCTTCGATGACGGTTTCGACGAAGGCGCCGTTGGGTTCCTTGCGCTCCTCGCCTCGACCGAGCGGTCCGTTTTGCCAGATGATGCAGAGACCGACGGCGCTGGTGACCCCTCCGGAGGGTCGGCCCTGCTCGTCTTTGTCGTGGCGGTTCTGGAGGAATTTCTGTTGCATGCTTCGTCTTCCTTACACGTATTGCAGATATGAACGGTCTTTCCTTTCCGGGTCTGCTCTTCCGAGCAGCCGCTGCAGACCGGGAGGCCGCAGCCGTAACAAGTAAAGAGTTCAGCCGTGCCGTCCATCTCCAGGTCTTCCCAGTTGGCTGGCTTCTCACAATCGTCATCGGCAACATTGCAGCACTCTTCCGGATCTTCCACTAAGTCGTGGGGCTTCCGGACCGGAGCCGTGCCGGTCTTGCCGTCTGCCGCGGCGCGGTGCACTTCCTGGAGCTCTCGAAACGAATCGCAGACCAGGTCGGTCACCGCTTTGTTTGCCATCAACGCCTTGGCGTCGTACATGCCGAGCCGCTCGCAGATCCGCATCATCTGGTGCGGCTTCTGGATTTTCTCGGCGTAGATCAACGCTCCGGCGCAGTGCTTCGCCTTCCGGTCGTCGTAGTTATCGCCGTCTTCATCCTCATCGTCGTCGAACCGGACGACCGTCTTGTGGCACGGGAACTCGCCGCGCCGCGGCCCGGCGATTTCCATCACGCGGGCCGGGGTCAACGGAATGCCGCCCCGCTTCAGGAAGGGGCAGTTGTTGCACGGAACATGCAGGTCGTATTCCATGCGCGCCTCCGAATCAGCTGGCGCCGGTGAGCTTCAGTTGCACACCGGCCAAGTAAGCCTTCGGATCTTTCGCTTCCAGGAGTCCGGCCAGGAACGAATGGAGTTCCGGGTCGTCTTCCGCCTTCACCGCCAGGTCCAGGCAGGACCGCAACGAGATCTCCCGGAGCTTCTCCAGGTCTACCTCGATCTGGCCGGCCTGGGTCGGCAGCACGTAGATCCGCGGCATCAGATGGATTTGATCGTTGGCCTTCTCCAGCTCCTTGACCACGTTCGGGATCGAGGCGTCGTAGCGGGCCAGGACCAAGGTGTCCGGTTCCAGTTCCGAAACGGACCGGACCGCCTCAGCCAGCATCTCGGCCGAGGAGATCGTGTAAGACCGGAAAGGCCGGGTTTTCAGGGGGATCCGGCTGACCCGGAAACCCTCGTCGACCCGGATGAAGGACTTCTCGGCCGGCTCGTCGATCGACTGCATCTGGGTCGAGCCGGGGTAGTACATTTCAGAAGCGTTGCTTCGGACATGTTGCCACGGCTCATGGTAGTCGCCCAGCAGGGTCAGCCGGATCTGGTCCGGCACCCATTCCGGATCGAGATCCCAGTTCTGCCGGCCTTCGATGTCGGGCACGCAGCCCCGGACCATCTGATGCAGGACCAGGATGTTGGCGTCGGCCGGCACGGCTTCCAGCGCATCCTTCAGCTCCTGGGGCGGCAGGTGATCCAGGCCGAACAGGGTCAGCCCGTCCTGGACCAGGTACTTCTTCTGGTTCAGGTCGGTCACGTACGGATCGACCGAGGGCCACGGCAGCTTGGCCCAGCCGTGCTGGCCCTGGATGGCCAGGACCGGGATCTTGGCCTTCTTCAGGAAGTCTAGGCCGCGGAGGAACTCGGCGACAGCCTCAGAGGGCGGCTGGGCATCAAAGACGTCCCCGCCGAGCACCAAGGCCCGGCACTCCTCCTGATGGTTCAGGCAGTAGTCCACGATCTGATGCCAGGAGTGGTACGAATCCCCGTGCACCTGTGGCATGCTGACCCAGGCTCCAGGGGCCAGGTGTAGATCTGCGGCGAATACGAACATGTCACCTCCGACGGGCATGGTTACCCTCACGTACCTACATTGTGCACAAACGTCCCTTTTCTTACGTTCCAAGATGGTAATGGGGACGGAACGGCCCCTTACCTCCTGTCGGACATTCAGCAGTTATATTACTTGCGTATTTGTCCGTTAGGAGGTACAGTGCAACGCCCTGTCCCTCTCCGGAGAACTGAATGAAACCCCTGTTCTGGAAGCTCGAATCCGTTTTCCCGACCTATGCGGACCTTCTGACAACCCTGGACACCTGGTTCGTCGGTCCGGGCTGCGACCGTCTGAAGGCCCGTTACAAGATGGCGGGACGGTTCCATCCGGGCCAGCTGCGGCGCTGGCGGCGTCGGGCCTCTGCCCCCTGGGAGCTCAAGGCGGTACGACGACTGTTCGCGGTCCGGGCTGCCGTCGTGGAGACCGCCTTGGCTCTGTACCGCGACTCCGGCCAAGACACCTGGCTCCTGCTGAACTGCCAGCCGGCTGGCGGCCACTGGAAGGCCGAGTATACGAAAGGGATCGAAGGACGGCACTGCCGGAGCTGGCTGTGCCCGTGGTGCTATCTGCGCCGGATCAACCAGCTCCGGTCTGTCCTGCTGCAACCGGCCGGTTCTGTGATCGAAGTCCGGAGCGGGCAGCACTCCGCAGCCCTCGGCTTCGCTGAGCCGCTGAACCTCTTGACCATCACCTGGATGAACTCAGACCTGTACCACGACAAAGCCTTGTTCCAAGAGTTCCGGCTGAAGGCCGAGAAGGTGGCCCGGCTCGGGCTGGCCGACGATGGCTCCGGCTTCAAGCCGTCGGGCCAGGCCGAGTACCATACTGCCCTGCGGACCCTCAGCCCGGTGTTCCGGGACAGCGGGCCGGCCGGCATGCGGATCGGGTTCATCTACTACGGCTCGGCGCCGGCCGGAGACCGGTTCGTGACCGGCCTGACGAGCCGACAAGACGCGGAGATCCTGGTAGAACGGCAACGCGGCCTGACGGCCTGGGAGGCGCTCCGGTACGCCCAGCCTTACCCGGCGAAGGCCCTGATCACCCGGGAAGAACGGGCGACCGCCGGGATGGCCCAGCTCCTGCTCAGCGGGATGAAAGGGCTGTCAGCGTATGGCATGGTTCGGTCACGACAGGCACTTGCCCTAAAAATCTGAACAAGTGCCCGTCGGACCTGGCGTTCCTGAGCTGGCCATGTTCCTGGACCGGCTCGATCTTCTCGAACAAGGTAGGACCGACCTGCCCCATCACGGACAGCCGGAAGCATTCGCCGACAGGAACGTCGTCGAACCGTTCAGAGGTCGAGGTCGTCTTGTACTTCTCTCGGGGCGACTTCAACGTCGAGATCCTCCACAGGCGCCTTCGGAGTCAGGTCCGTTTCTTTCAGCAGCTGCTCCCGCAGCACGGCAGAAGTCAGATACTTTACGCCGTCTGGGCTGACAAGCAATGTTCTGCTGGACCATTCCCGGCCCAAACTGGCCCGGATTTTCTCCTCGAAGATGAGGAACTCGCCGGGCTGCAGCTCGCTGACTGCCATGTCCAACAGCTCTTCCCATTGCGGCGGGATTCCGTCCCAATACAGGATCGACATGTGGAGCGGCACGGTGAAGTCCTGGTTCCAGACGATCTCGTCGCCACTGGCGTTCTCGTCGTCCCGAATCAGCTCCTTCAACTTCTGATCGACCTCCGAGGCCCGCAGGATGCTGCTGGCATCGACCAGTTCCAACCAGCCCATCAAGTCTTTACCCATCAGTCTTTGACCTCTTCGATGTATTTCCAGACCAAGTGGTCCGGAGCCAGGTGCTTCCGGAGCAGCTTCACAAGCGGCTCCTTTCGGTTCCATTGACACCAGTTGTTCTGGGCAATGGCGCCGAGCAGGTAAGCCAGGCTCTCCCCGATACGCTGTTCGCCGAAAGACTCGGTCTTGTCTAAGACAAGCCGGTATACGTCCCGGATCAACTCCAGGCGCCTAGTCGGGCTTAGGCGGGGCTGCTTCACGGATCTTCCTCTCGATGTTGGTCGTGTTGTGCATCGGCATCTTCGAGTACGGCACGAACCGCACCGCTCCGCCTTTCTCCTCGACGATGTCCTGGCCCACGATCCGCTTTCCTTCGTAGTCGCCGCCTTTGATCAAGACGTCGGGTCGGACCGCCAGGATGGCATCGTACGGCGTGTCTTCATGGAAGATGAAGATCGCATCCACGTAGCGACAGGCCCGCAAGACGCTGGCCCGGTCGTGTTGCGGCAGGATCGGGCGGCCCGGGCCTTTATGCCGGGCCACCGACTCGTCGCTGTTCAAGCCGACGAATAAGAAGTCGCAGTCGATGTGCGCGCACTGCAAGGTGTAGGCATGCCCGGCATGAAAGATGTCGAAGCAGCCGTTGGTCCACCCGACCCGCATCCCGGACCGGTGCAGGGCACCGGCCAGGGTATGCAGCGTCGGGTAGTCCGGGATCATCAAGGCAGTAGTCATACCGCGGCGGTCCGGACCGCCTCAGCTTCCTCCTTTTGTTTCTCTTTCAGCTGCGCCAGCCGCTGCTGCGCCAGCAAGCGCCGCTGCGCCGCCCGCTCCCGGCGGCGTTCAGCCTTCTCCTTTTCGGCCTGCTGGTCCGCCGCCGCCTTCCGGGCCGCGGCAGCCTCCTGCTTCAGGAGCCGCCGGAGCACTTCGGGCCGGGGCGGCCATCTGCGCCACTTCGGGTTCTCCTGCAGCAAGGCCCGCCACTTGGCAAAGGTCAGCGGCAGACGATCCTGATGCACATACTTCTTCAGCTGCCGGTTCTCCCGATCCCGCTCTTTCGAGATCACGGCGAAGCTCCGGCCCGCGTTGTCCAGGTTGAAACAGTCTTCCAAGCTGTCGATCGAGGTTGAAGTGCTTGCACCATGGTCGGTCCGGAAATTGAACCGGAGCGCGTGGCCCCTCAATTCGATTTCGTAGAGGTACATGTACGTGCAGCCCCAGCAGTACGGGCGCCGATACGACCTGACCTCATCCTTATAGAGCAGGTACGTCGCGGCCAAGACGTGCTTCGGGATCGGCCGTCCGACCCGGGCAAGCAAGGACTTCCCGTCGAACTCCTCGTAGATCTCCTTCCAAGTGGTCTTGACCGGCAGTTTGAGATGCTCGCAGACCGCCTGCAACGGCACGGTCTGGAACTCCAGCGTGCGGTTGCCGGTCCGGCAGACCCGCACGTTCATGTCTTTCCGGTACTCGTCCCAATTCATGTCCAATGCCCGGTTGGTCGGGCCTACCACGGATTGCCGGTTGATCCGGGTATAGCGCCATCTGTCGATCTCCTGGCGCATGTCGATCCGGTCCCGAACGCTGATGTCCAAGGCCCAGAACATCCAGGGCTCGCAGCGTTCCGCCAGGTCGTTGTAGTCCTCCGGCACGAACGGCCCTCCCTTGCAGCCCTGGCCGCCGTTATAGGAACACCAGCTGTAACGGCTGATCAGACAGCCTTCGCAGACGTTCTTGCGATGCCGGACCGTCGCCGCGGCAAGCTCGCTCCGCCGGCTCCGTTCCTCGTGGAGTTCATTCCACTCGTTGGCATCGTTGCTGAGCGTGTCGAAGTCGGCCTTCTCGAAAGCCGGTTGGATCGAGAGCTGGCCGTGCGGCTTGTACGCGAAGACCTTCTGCTCTTGCAAGTAGCTCAAATTCATCGGATGCGCATCGAACCACAGCGGATCCCGTTCCAAAGTGAATGGAGGTTTGCCGAGCGTGCACTTGACGGTGCAGGGCCGGCACATGTCGAGAGCCTGCTCCAAGTAGTTCGGGCAGGCCCGGCACGTCGCTTCGAAGTCGAACCGGGCGCCATCGACCCACATCTCGGGGCCTGCCAGGTCCATGCCTTTGAAGTCTTGCCCGTAGTAGAACTGCTGGAAGTAGGGCCAGTAGTCCAGCGGCCACAGATGCAACTGAGTGTCGCTGTTCGAACCGTTCCAGTCCCAGACCAGACAGTTCTTCATGTTCCGTAAAATTTCGTCGCGCTCCGCGTCGGAAGCGCCAAGCACTACAGTCATTTGCTTCGGGATTACAGAGAGACTGTAGGAATCAGAGAGCTCCCGGACCTCCGCGGAGACACAGCTACGGCTTCCGTAGTTGGAGCTGTACCGCCGGCGGCCGGCGCCCGAGGCCGGGGCCAGGATGGTGCCATGCCTGGCCCCGACCGGGATGATCGTCCATACCTTTTTGTAATCGTTCATCTCTTCGCCAAAGGGATCTGGGCCACATGGCCAAAGATGGCTACGTCGTTCCGGAAAAGCTCCGGGTCTACCGAGCCTTCCGGGATCAACCAAAGAAGTTCGATGCCTTCCGGCGTCTTGGTCGATTTTCGATCACAGAACCGCCTCCAGGCGTTCCGGCCCATCTCCTTCTGCACCCGCTGGAGATAGCCCGAAATACACCCGTAGCCGTCGGTGTAGAAGACGGCGAAGTTGGGCCTGTCGGCCCGGGGCAAGTCGCGGAGTTCGTACAGGAACGGCGAGAAGTCGGTGCCGCCCATACCTTTGAAATGCTTCAACCCGCGTTGCGGATCGTACAACGCCTTCGCTTGGATCTTGGCATCGGACTGCAGGACCATGATGGTGGCGCCCCGCTGCGAGATGCCTTTGAGCTCCGGGTCCACCAGCTCCAGCCGTTCCCGGCCCATCGAGCCCGACGTATCGATTCCGAACCAGACCAGCAAGCTGGCCTTCCTGCTCCGGCCCATGTGCAGCGGGTGCCGGCGGCTCGGCCTGACGATCGACGGCACGCGCTCCTGCCCGCGGAAGCGCGATTCCATCTGCCGCAGCTTGGCGAACCAAGGCATCTGCGGTTTACGGCGGACCTGCTCGATGAACTCCAGGGCCTCCCTGGCCTGCCAGCCGCGGCCGTTGCTGGAATACCGGTCCGAACTCGTCTCCTTAGCGATGCCGAGCAGCTCGGCCTCCTGCCGGGTCTCGGTCAAGACCTTGTCCACGTTCAGATCCACCATCTCCGGCGGCATCTTGGTGTTGTCGAAGGCTTCCCAGAGCGGGCCCGGCTTCACCGGTTCGAGCACTTCGACGTCGGCCGGGTCCGGCTGGTTCAGGTCGACCGGGCCTTGCTGGTAATCGGCGAACAAGTCCGGCCGTGCGCCTCGGGTAACCGGCTTCACCTTCTTCTCGGACATGCAGTTCGGATGCTGGCCGGTCAAGGCTTCGCAGTACCAGACCGTGGTCATGTCCTTCGGCAGGTTCATGTCTTCGACGGTACGGGGCGACAGGCCGGCCTGCCGCAGGATCTTCAGGTTGACGTGCTGGTTCACGACTAAGTCGCACGCCATGTTGTAGACGTCGGAGCCGAAGACTTCGCAGCAGCGGAGCCGCCGCGACGAGAGATGGCCAAACACGACATGCAGGATCTCGTGCTTGAGCAGCTCGGAAGCCGCGCCCATCTGCAGGCTTTCCACAAAAGGCCAGTGCAGCCGGAGCCGGACCTGCCCGGACTGGTTCATGCCGATGGCCACCGGGAAGCGGCCGGCCACCGGTCTCGGGCTGGCTTCGACCCGGATCCGGTGCAGGAACAGACCGTAGCAGCCGCCTCCGGTCTTCATCAGGTAAAACGACAAGTCCTCCAACCACTTCCGGAGGGCCTTGGCGGAAGAAGTCACGATCATGGTAGTCTCCTGGAAAAAAGCCGGGGACGGTTTGACCCGCCCCCGGCCCCCCACTGCTTCGACCCGCTACGATTCAGGCCGAAGCCGCTACGGGTTCCTCCGCCGCTTCAGCGTCGGTCTTCATCTGCGCGGCCTTGTTGGTCTTGTAGTTCTCGAACAGCTCGATGATCTTCTTCTCCAGCTTCGTCCCCTTGATCTGGTGCAGGACGGCGCGCAAGAAGAGGTTGTTGTTGCCGCCCCCGACGCCCCGGACGGCCTGGATCAGATCCTCGACCAAGGCCGAGTATCCGCGGGTGCCGATGTCCACCATGAAGGTGGAGAGGTTCTCGGCGACCCGGGCCGCCTGATCCTTCTCCTTCTCGGAGGACGGGTTGGCCAGCAGCTTCTGGTTCGACTCGTTCCGGATCCAGCTGACGAGTTCGAACTTGGTCGCGCCGAGGAGCGGCGCGGCCGGGCTGTCGTCCTTGGCCTGGGCGTCCATGCTGAGCCAACGCCCGACCCGGGCCATCTGATCCTTCAGCTCGCCCGGTTCGGCCAGCAGGATGTTCTTGGCCTGGATCGGGTACTTGTCCAGGTCGTCCCCGTTGGCCAGGTACTCCATGAACGCGTTGGCGATCTCCGGCGTGGTGTGGGTCTTCATCAGCTTCACCAGCGTCTCGGACCCGATCCGGGCCGAGTGCGCCTTGCCGATGGTGTGCGCCAGGTTGTACCAGCTCCGGCTGTCCAGGGCTTCGATGTAGGACTTCTCGCCGCCCCGGCTCAGCAGGAGGAACTGGTAGACCAGCCGGTGCATCTTCCCGGACCAGTACGCCAGCTTCTCGTCCTGGTGCGGCTTCAAGACCAGGATGATCATGCGCGACGCCAACGCCTTGTCGACGCTCTTGACCGTCCCGTACTCGACCGTCTCCGGGTTGGTGGCGGCGCACAAGTACCAGCCCCGCTTCATCGCCGTGGCGCCGTGCCGGCGGTCGATGATCATGCGGCTGATGTTCTGGTGGCCCATGCCCTGGCCCGAGAAGATCTCGTCCTGGAAGAAGATCCCCTTGCCGTTCGGGCTCGTCGGCTCCCGGTAGAACAGGGGCATGTGCTCCGGCTTGGCCGTGCAGACCACCCCGTCCTTGATGTACGGCAGGCCCAGGTTGTCCTCCTCGACCGTGGCGCCGTGGTGGTACGCGAAGACCTCGGCCTCGGCCAGCGCTCCGACCTGGTGGATCATGCGGGTCTTGCCGATCCCGGCGTGCCCCATCAGCAGGAAGCACTTGGCGCAGTCCGGGTCGTCGTCGTCGATGTCAGGCACTCCCCGGATCTGGCTGGCCAGGAACTTCTTGGCTTCCTCCATCGTGAAGGGGCTCGACTGCTCCCAGGCTTCGGTCAGAATGTCCTTGTCCATGAATTTCCTCCGTAGCGGTTTCCAGCATCGCAGCAAGTTGGGCTTGAAAATCCGCGCTCCGACGCAGGAGGCGGACCAAGTCTTCGACCGACAAATCGCCGGTCCGGCCCCGCCAGAAGCCGATCGGCATCTGGTGCGGCACGTCTACATTCCAGTCGATTAAAACGGCAAGTGTGTGGATTTCAGGGTGCTTCAGCAGTTCTTCCTGCGCCTTCGTCAGCTCCTGGACCAATAGGTTCAGGCGTTTCTCCATCTGCGGGTCCATCCAACCCTCCCTGGACCAACGCATTCAGGGCTTCGACATCGGCGTCGTGCCGGTGCGGAGTCCGGCAGGTGGCGCGGCCCAAATCGTTGAACAGATTGGAAAGTCTGGTAGCCGCCAGACTCAGGACTGGCACGGCCAGCCACTGCCACGTCGGCTCCGGACCGGTTTCTGCCAGGGTCAGCAGGCAGACCAACGGAAAAGCGGTCCAGTGGGAAAGACAGTATGGGCACGCCAGGAGGTCGGGGAAGAAGCCTTCCCGGACCTCCAGCCATGCCCTGGGCCGGAAAAAGATCTTGCCGTGGTGCCACGCTTCCAGCGCGGCCCAGTTGGCAAGTCCGGCTATGAACACGGCGCCGAGCCAGTACAAGGCTTGCCCTCCGCGTTCAGGTACGGGATCCTCTCTTCTTCGGGCTGGGTCAGCACTCGGGTACCTGGGCTGTCGGGTGGCAGCAACGCAGGCAAGTGCCGTACCGGCCGGAAATGGGATCGGAGCGAATCGGTCCGAAAGACCGGGCGGTTTCTCTTCGGGACGAAGATCCGCTTACGCTCCAAGTATGCAGCTGAAGATCTGGACATCAGTATCAGCCCCCTTTATGATCGGTCGGGGAAGTACAGACAGGCACGAGTTTTTCACCATGTGCCGTGCCTGTACCAGTATCGATCAGAAGACGGGTTTAGGCAAGGGTCGACATGACCCGGCTAATCTCGCTCCTGATGATGGTACCGATCAACAAAACCAGACTCACCACGATCGTCGTGATCGTGGTCAGAATGATCTCGAAGGCTTTAGTGATGCCCATTGCGACCTCCTCTTCAAGTAGCGCTGTCGCAGACGACAGCACGGCTCCAAAGATCGCGAAGCTGTGGCAGAAGTACGAAGCGGGACAGAAAGTCGAGCTGTCCGAGACGGTCCAGGCCCTGAAGGACTACTACGCCAGGCCCCGAACTACCTTGGTTCCCTTGTGCGGCTTGCTGCAACTGTACGGCAAGCCGTATCACCTCCGGCGACACTTCGTGATGGAGCCGCTCTTCAGCCTTCCGGTTCCGAGACGGATCCTTCTGAAATGCGCCCGCCAGGTGTCCAAGAGCACCTCGCTTTCTGCCCGCGGCGTACTGCACTCCGCCAGCTTCGACCATCTCCGTACGTTATTCGTAACCCCGCGTTACGAACAGATCCGGCGTCTTTCCTCCAACTACGTTCGACCGTTCATCAAGGACTCGGTTCTGCAGAGCCTGTTCGTCAATGAGGCTTGCACCCAGGCCGTGCTTCAACGCTCGTTCTCGAATCATGCGACCATGTACTTTTCGTTTGCGTTTCTCGACTGCGACCGCGTCCGCGGTATTTCGGCTGACAGCCTCGTGCTCGACGAGGTGCAAGACATCGACTACGACTTCGTTCCTATCATCCAAGAATGTCTATCGGCTTCGGACATCGGGCTGACGTTCTACTCGGGCACGCCTAAGACTCTCGACAACGGCATTCAGCAGATGTGGGAGGACTCCTCTCAAGCGGAATGGGTCACGAAATGTGACGGCTGCGGCTACTGGAATATGGCTTCGGTTCACGCCGATTTGATGAAGATGATTGGGAAGGCCACGGTGGTCTGCGCCCGGTGCGACAAACCGATCAACCCGGCTGCCGGTCATTGGTACCACACGGCCGGCAAGGAAAACCCGGGGTTCCACGGCTACCACGTCCCGCAGATCATCATGCCGATGCACTACGAGAATCCTGAAAAGTGGCAGGAGCTGCTCGGGAAACGGATCGGTAAAGGGAACTATTCTGAGGCCAAGTTCCTGAACGAAGTATTGGGCGAGTCCGCCGATCAAGGCGTCAAACTGGTCACGCTCACGGACATCAAGGAGGCTTCGACTCTCGGGCCTAACGACTTCAACGAGGCGGTTAATCGATTTCGACTCTGTAAGGTACGGGTACTGGCTGTCGACTGGGGCGGCGGTGGCGAAGACGAGATCTCGCACACCGTCGCTTCTCTGATCGGGCTCGATCCGATTACGGGCAAGATTGGCTGCTACTACACCGAACGATTTCACTCCGGCTATTCCCACACGGAGGAAGCCAGGAAGCTGCTGTACTACTTCACGCAGGCCGGCTGCAACTTCTTCGCCCACGACTACGGCGGGTCCGGCGGCGTCCGGGAAACCTTGATGATCCAGGCCGGCTTGCCGATGGACCGGATCGTCGGGTTCATGTATACCAGGGCTGCGGCCCGCGACCACATGATCGCGTACAAGAAGCCGGCCGAGGGCGAAGCGCGAGGCTACTGGTCCCTGGACAAGGCGCGCAGTCTGGTCCTGCAGGCCGCCTGTCTGAAGTCCGGCGCGATCCTGCTGCCGGAGTTCGAATCCAGCAAGGACGTGACCCGGGATCTACTGGCCCTGGTCGAAGACAAGCATGACCTCAAGACCGGCGCCGACGTCTACTTGATCGGGCGCAGCGCCAAGATGTCGGACGACTTCGCGCACTCCTTGAACTTCGGCTGCTGCGCGATCTGGCACACCGAGCAGAACTACCCGGACCTGTCCCTTTTGAAAGAGATCAAGCTCAGCGAAGCGCAGCTCAATATCGCCAACCCGCCCAACGCCTTCCGCGAGTTGGGCCGCGAATAAGGAGCCACCGATGCGTTACCTGGTCCTCCCTCTCCTGCTGCTTCTGACCGGCTGCATAGCCGACCAGAACAACCGGCAGCAGAACCAGACCGAGCAAAGCGGCCCGACCCTGAACATCCCGGCGCCCCGGCTGGTGCCGGAAGAAGAACTGAAGAAGGAGCGGGAGGCCGGTCGGGAAGCGATCCGGACCGAGACGGCCCGCGTGAAAGATGAACTGAAGCAGGAGATCCAGGCCAGCTCCAACAACACCCAGAACCAGCTGAGCGGCCTAGTGAATGCCTCCGTCTCCAAGCTCGCAGAGAAGATCACCGGAGTCGAGGCCAAGGCTGAAGTCAACGTCCAGGCCACCGCCAAAATGGCTGAGAAAATGGACACGGTCGTGACCAACAACGCAGTCCTGGAAACCAAGCTGCAGTTCCAGAACCAGATGATCGCTTCCCTGCAGATCTCCTTGCAGCAGCAGATCGAGGTGAACAACGATCTCCGGCTACAGCTGGAGAAGATGAACCTCCAGATGCAGGGGGTTGTCGCCGGGATCGCTGGTGTCAACAACAAGGTGGAGACCATCTCGACCAACGCCACGAACACGGCCGGGCGTGACGTGAACTACTTGCCCAAGGAGGCAGTCGATCTTTTTACCTATTGGCTCGGCGGCCTGTTTTCCCTGGCGACCCTGGCGATCATGTGGATCGGGCGTAACGCCAGACTGCGGGAGAAGGCCAGGACCGTGGAAGAACGGGACGAACGGCAGAAAGCCCAGGAGCTCTTGATCTACACGCTCTCGTTGCTGCCGGAAGCCAAGTCCGCCGACATCAACATGGCCCAGGCCAGGGTCGAGCAGAGGCTCAAGCCGGACCGGCACGGGTACGGCTGGTTCGGCTCGCTCAACAAGTGGTGGCAGAGCGGATAGCTAGGGAAACGCGTGCCCCGACGCCCGGAGGAACCGGACGTCGGGGCATGAACCTCCGACGTCTCAGATCCGCTCCGAATCGCTCGGTGCCGGCTTGGGCCGGGCCGGACAGTTGTCGCAACGACACGTCGCGATCCTGCCCTGCAGCGCTCCCTCCCGCGCCCTGATGAACATGGGGTGACCTTTCGCCACCTGCCAGTAATGGCCGCCAGGGCAAACCGCTTTGTAACTGATAACCTTCGTCGACTCCGTGGCCATCATGCGGACCCCTCCGTAAAGGTAGGGGCCCGGCTACAGGCCGGGCCCCCCTAACCGGGCCGCCGAAGCGGCCTATCAGAACAACCGAGCCGGCATAGCTGTTGGCTATGCCTGCAAGCACGGTATATTAACACATTTAGGCGATAAATTTAGGGCCTCCGATGAGCCGAAACAGGCACCCCTACGAGAACCGGTACTGCGGCCACTGCCGACGGACGGTCCGGCATGAGGTGAAGGAAGACGGCAAGCTGTTCGTTTGTATGCAGTGCGCTTCGGAGAAACGGCCCAGCCAGGTTCAGAAGCGCGCTTCGGATTCGTGGTTCTGGCGCTGGTTCAAGTGAGCCGGCGCAGTTCGGCTTGGCCGTCCTGGACATGGACGTAGCGCAGATCGTCGGTCAGCCAGGCGCCACAGTCTATTACCCGAAAGCCGGACGGATAAGCGACGTCCGTCGGCACGTGGGTATGGCCCATGACGATCCCGCAGTAGTCGGACCGGTACTGCTCGTCGGCGGCCCGGTGCATCCGCTCGGTCAGCTTCGAAAAAGTGGTCGGGCTGTTCCGCCACTTGGACGGGCAAGCGAACCGGCGGAACATCTTGAAGTAGAAGCCCAGCTTGTACAGGAAGTGCAGGTCTGCCAGGTGCCGGTCAAACTGGTGGCCATGGACCACGACGAGCTTCCGGCCCGGCGCCAGCTCGACTTCGGCGAAGGGCACTACCGGCAGGACATCGAGAGGCACCACCGGATCCTTCAAGTAGTGCTCGTCGTGGTTTCCCAGCACATATTCGACCCGGATCCCGCAAGTCTTCAGGACTCGGAAGACCCGCAGCTCAGCCTCGAACTTCTTTCGCAGCTTGCCGGCTGACATGAGCCAGAGGTCATGGATATCGCCGGCCAAGATGATCCGGTCGGCCCGGGATGCAGCCATGAAATGCAGGAACTCGTCGACCCGGGCCGCCGGGTCTCCGAGATGTGCATCGCTGATGATGACTGTACGCATTACTCGTCCACCACGACCCCATAGAACGTCAGAGACGCATAGCTGCCCCGGAACGGCCGGTGGTTCGGCAGCCAAACCTTGAAGCGCATGCCCGCCGACGGGTAGAGCTCGACCGGGCTCTTGTACTCGAAGCGCAGCTGGATGATCGGGCTCTTGTTGCCGCGGATCGGCCCGCCGGCTTTGGGAATAACGGGAAACGAGCCACGGCTCCAGTTGACGAAGTCGTGCACGCCTTTGTAAATGCCCATGCTTTGCGGGATGTCGATCCGGAACGGCGGAGGCGCGAGCGTCGGGTAGTACATCTGCAGCCCGACCCGAACCTCGTCGGTCAAGACAAGGTCTTCCGTGTACTGGATCTCGACATCGGTGAGCAAGAAGACCTTGCCGGCCGGAGGCTCCAGGTAGAACTCGGAGCCGGCGCCGAGCGGGCTGTAGTAGTAGGTCGCCTTGATCTCGACGTCCTGCGCCGGCGGCGTGTGGAAGCTGATGATGCCCTTCTTGTAGTCGATGCAGTAAGCACCGTCCGGATCGACTACGTCTGCATACTCGGCAGCGACGAGCCGGTCCCGCTCCTCAAAGGGATCCCCGCCGGAACTGGAACTGGAACCGGCATTGGGGTCGAAGAAAAGGAAGCCGTGCTTCTTCTCGGCTGCCGGCACGTCGTCGAGCCGGATGATGGGTTTGTACTGCGCGCCCAGCTGCGACGGCACGATCTTGCGCTCTTCGGAGACCAGACCGTGATCCAGGTCGATCACGAACGGATGAGCCAGCAGGAAGTCCTTCGTCTCGCCGTCGCCGGTGCCTACGATCTCATCTTCGACCCGGATCGAACCGTGCCACCAAGTCTCCTTGTGGGTGAAGACATAGGCGAACTCCCAGAGCCGGTCGCCGATGTTAGCCGGCTTCGGCCAGGTGAACTGGGGCTTCAGGAACTCGACAGGCAAGGTGCCGGGCGGCACCGGCGCGCTGTCGTGGGCCGCCAGCAAGCCGCCGGCAGGCCCGGTCTGTCCGCCGTCCAAGACAGCAAGATCCTCGGTGGGCAAGTCCGCTTTGAAGACCAGCATCAGGTCGTCGCCGCTGACATCGATATGATCCAACGCAACCGTGATCGCGCTGGCCCGGATCTCGTTGGAGAGACGGAGCGCGTTGACCCCGTCGGCTAAGTCGTTTTGGACCGAATACGTGTACGTCGTCATCGCTTATCCACCGTGAGCCGGACCCGTCTTCCTTCGGCAAGACAACCTGCATCGGTCCACCAGAACAGCGCTAGGTACGTTACGGAACCATCCAACACAATATCGGCGCCTAGCTGCACCGGCAAAAACTCGGGCTGCAGTTGTTTCTGATTCGCCTCCGCCAGGACGCTGCCGTCGCTGTCCCGCAGCTGGAACCGCGTAACGCCGCGGGCTTCCACGGAAGCCTGGGCCCGATAGGCGCCGGAAAACATCGGCGTACCGTGCCGGGCCAGCATGACCGGGGTCTCCGCCGTAGTCTGGTATTCAGCCATGTCAGGCCCTATTGTAAATCAGCTCGATGCCCAAGTAGTCGATCCCGCCGCCCCCGATGGTTTGGTGGTTAAGGTTCACGCCGCAGTAATCGCCGGCGGCCAAGGAGGCGAATACGGAGCTGATGTCGATTCCGGCAATCTTGTTCAACAGGCCCGTGAAGTCGTAAGTCGGGGTGTTCGAGCCGGTATGCTGCGCTGCCGATTCCCCTATCGCGCCGTAGCTGCTGCTCAAAGCAATCTGCTTGCCGGAGCCGTCTACGCTGCTCCGGATGATCCCGATCGCTTTCAACGAGATCAGAGAGCCGAAGTCGCCCGGTACCCGGAAATTGAAGTTGAAGTTGCCGGTGCCGCCGACGTTGCGGACCCGCCGGTTGCCGGCAGCGCCGTTGGTCTCCGCCTCGTAGAAGACGCGGCCGGCGCCGAGCGAAACGAACCGGTTGTCGCTGAGCTTGGTATTCCGCCGGACCATGGCATCCCAACCCGGCGCGTCGAACGGGAGTTGGGTCAGGTTGGCATTGGGCTCAGGCGTGCCGAACGCAGCGTCCCCGGTTACCGGCGCCCCGAACTCGCCGGTCTCGGCTTCCGTCAAGTTGTCGATCACGTCGATGTTGGGGGAGTCGACGGCGGTTACCTTGTAGATGGCTCCCGCGTTGGAGCCCATCAGAGCGCCGATATGGTCGTTGACGGCCACGGCTCCGACCGCGGACACCGTGAGACGGTAGCTGGTCGGAGAGCCTCCCAGGGAGGCCACGTTCGTGATCGTCAGGAGTCCGCGTGCCATCCTTCACCTCAGTTGTAATGCACGTGACCGGTGCGCGGTGTGCTGAATTCTAGCACAAAAGAATCGTCGTCGATATGAATCAATGTGAACAAGCTGTTGGCGATGACCCGGTGCTCGCCGCTTTGCCCAAAACCTTCCCGACCGAACCGGCCCCGGCCGAAGCGGCCCGAAACGTCAAAGTCCACTTGTACGATAGGCCGGTAACCTCGGTTGTGCTGGACCTTGACCGTCTGCTGCTCGGTAAAGGAAACTGTAACGACTGGCAGGCCACCGCCGTCGCTGATGTCGGCCACGTTGGTAGAGGAGCCGTCGTCCAGCTTCCGGTAGTGCCGGCCCGTTGTCGTAACGATCAAGCTGCCGCGGCCAGCCGCGGTAGGGGTCGTCGTCGGATCGTGATCCACGACAAGGCAGCGGACGCCTTCGCCTAAGTCTACAGAGCTGAGTTCAGCCATAGCCCGGCCCGTTACAGGAGCTGGGTAACCACGTAATGGACCTTCCAGTCCACGGTATGGCTTCCGAGCCCTTTGACCTGGATGAGCGCGTTGTTGCCGCCGTCTACTTCGATCGCGACGTCGTAGTTCGACGTTTCGCGGCTCAACGCCGTGTTGGTGCTAGACAGCCGAGTCGCGACGCCGGCGCCGTCCCGGTACACGACGGCCTGACGGATATAACCGCCGAAGTCACCACCCGTATCGGTGCGCTTCGCTTCCGCCTTCACTTCGATCAGGATCACGTCGCCGGCAGCCACCGGGATCGTGGCAATGGTGTTGTAGCTGGCGTCGGTAGTGGTCAGCGTGGCCGTCGTATACGTCGGGCCGGTTGCGCCGGTCGGTCCGGTCGGTCCGGTCGGTCCGGTAGGACCGGTCGGTCCGGTAGGCCCGGTCAGACCGGTCGTGCCTTGATCGCCGGTGACGCCGGTTACACCCGTCGTCCCTTGGTTGCCGGTGACCCCGGTGACCCCGGTGACCCCGGTCGGACCGGTCAAGCCGGTGACGCCGGTCGGCCCGGTAGGACCGGTCGGGCCGGTCGGGCCGGTAGCCCCGGCTCCTTGGTCGAACCGGGTTACGTCGGTGTTGTAGCCGTCGCTGTTCTTGTGCCAGTAGTACCCGGTCAACTCGTCAATGAGCATCGTGCCCTTCGGGGCATCGACCGGATAAACAGACGGATCTCCGTCAACCGTCAAACAAAGCTGGCCGTTACCTAAATCGGTAGAGCCGGTGATCGTGATGCTGGAGGATGACGAAGAGGAAGAGGACATCTCAGATCTCCGTGGTCATGTAACGGCATTTCCAGTCCACGGTGTCCGAGACCCTACCGCGTACCTGAATGACCGCATCGTTCCCTGACGGTTCCATGACGACGTTCCAACCCGCTACAGATTCTCGGCTCATGTCCGTAACCGTAGCGCCTTGCCGGGCAGCCAACCCCGCTCCTTCCCGGTAGAACACGGCTTGGCGCATATAGCCGGCCCGATCGAAGGCATCGGTACGCCGGGCCGCGATCCATGCAACGATCACTATAACCGTGTCAGCCGGGATCGGAATAGTAGAAATGGTGTGATACGCGTCGTCAGAAGTCGTGAGTATGTCTGTAGTAAAGTCGGTGCCTGAAGCGCCGCTGGGCCCGGTCGGGCCCGTCACGCCGGTGCTTCCCGTCGGGCCGGTAGGCCCGGTGGGCCCGGTAGCGCCGGTGGTGCCGACCCCAGTGGCGCCGGTGGCGCCGGTCACGCCGGTGGCCCCGGTAGGCCCAGTGGCGCCGGTCGCGCCCACGGTCGAGACCGCGGTAGGCCCAGTCACCTTGATCCAGCGGCCCGGATCCGTACCCGGAATGTCGAAGGGAATGACAATATCGACGCCGTCCGGGATCGCCAGGCTTTCAGCATCGAATCGGTACAGGCCGCCGTCCTCGGACAAGCACAGCATCTCGTCTCGATACGGCTCCGGGTCGTCCCCGGTGATCCCGGCCAGATCGAAGTTGTCGGCGACCGGCGTGTGCGTCGAGACCGTCGAGCCGGCGTCATGGCTGACCAGCACCAGGCCCAGCTCGATGTCCTTCAGGTACTGCCGAAGTTTGGTTTTGTTGGTGTCGGACTGGAGCAGGGTTTCCAGCATGCCCTGGACAATGCACTGCTCTTGATCGTTGAGGTTACGGCCGTGCGGATGGATCCATCCGAAGAACCGCGGAATGCCGCTGACGTTCTTGATGATGGTGATGGCTTTTTGATGACGCGGCATTACGCGGCTCCGGCCGGAATCCGCCTTACTTTAACCGCACGGCGGGCAGCCGCAACCGTCCGCTAGACCGTCACGGGCTCGTCTAGCTCAAACAGGACCAGGACTTGGATGGGGGTGCCGTCCGAGAGCTTTTCGATCCGCACCAGCCGGATGTCTTGGCCGTTACCGCGCACATAGACAAAACGGCGCAACCGACCCGGGCCGACCGGCTGAGGCGGGTCTTCACGGACGATTTCCTGCCCCGGCTTGAGGACAAAAACGGCCGGAGAAGAAGTCATATCGTCCCAGCATACGAAACGTGCTCCACGCATGGCTCGATCTTCTAGCCACACTATATCAGGTTTTCAGATGAAGGTAAGCCTAACTGTTGGCAGAATTTTGTCGCCGGAGCTGCCAGGCCCGGATGGTCTCCTCGAAGAAGGATAGCGGGAGGATCCAGCCTTCCACCGGCAGATTCGGAATGACCATAAGTTGGCGTCTCACCAGGTCTTCCGTAGCCGCCCCCAACTCGGACTGCGGCAGCCTGGCCGTAGACAGGGCTTTCCGAAGCGCCGGTCTGGACAAGAAGACCCGCCGATCGGTGCTGTCGATCCAGATGCCGACCCGGTCCCCGGACGGAACCGTGCCGGCCCGGAGCCCGTCGATAAAGTTGGTGTATTCCAGCTTGAGCCGGTTCTCCGAATGGAGCATGCCGCACAGCTCGACCAAGACCTCTGACGGCATCTGCTGGGGCGTCAGGCACCGCCGGACCTTCTGCGCCAAGTCTTCGGATTCATCCAAGCAGGCGTAGCGCTTATACCAGCCGACCCAGTCTTGCATGACCGCCTCGAACAAGGGCAGTTCAGGCAGCTGGAACTTGCGGCGCTGCAGATCAACCAAGTACATCAAAACGTCGTCGAACGGAGGCAGCTGTTCCAGATCCTGCCGGACCTCGGGCGCCTCGACACAGAGCCAGTTGCCACCGGTGCGCAGTGCCGCAGCTTCCAGCGGCGTGACGGTCAAGAACACGTTGTCGGAATTCCGGACCGGCCAGGAGTACAGAAGGTTCTGAGCCGCGGTCTCGACCAGGCTCGGGTAGCCGTACCGGTCCAGACAGGCCCGGACAGATTCGGCCCAGCTCGGATGGGTCGGCCTGGCCACGGATCTCGGTTCGAGCCGGTAGTACGGCATGTCCGCGGTCCGGCCCAGATGCGTGCCGGCCCAGCGAGCCGTAGAACCTTCCGCGCCGATCAAGAGCACCGGCACCGGCGGTTCTTCCCGGTAGGCCCGCAGCATATTGTGAAGGAAGACGCCGGCCGTGGCGACCCAGCAGGCCCGGAGCCGGCTTACCTGATCGGCCGGTCTTGGCAACCTGGGCTCCGGGGCTTTCAGATTCCAGCCGGGAGCCTCCGGAGGACACATGAACGCTTCTTCGCTCTGGACCTCGCCGCCTTCGAGCATGAATCTGGGGTAGATCACTTTACCGTTCGGGCGCAGGCCGACCCGGTTGCTGATCGTCAGGCGGCGCGGCAAGCTGAACTGCTGGGCCAGGAAGAAGAGGGCGTTCTTGTACTTCGGGCTGATCGTCGGCGTACCGTGGCCGGCGCCGCCCATGAAGTCGCTGAGCCATTTCGCCGTGTTCTTCCGGATGGTCTCCGTGTCGTCTTGGAACGGGAGCTGCTGGTTCCGGCACAGGACGATGCCTTTCCAGTACACCTTCTTGTGCTCCGGCTCCGTGATCTCGTAATGAACCCGGATCCGGGCGTCGCAGACCGGCTCTTCTTTCCCGTTCTTGTTCTCGGCAAACCAGCCGTCATGGCGATCCAGCATCTGGTTGGCGCCATAGCCGATCGACTGAACGGTGACGGACTCGCCGAGGAAGTAGTCGATCCGCTCCCGATACCGGGGCGGGCACTCGTCCAGGATCTGCCGGCGTTCGTCGGTGCGCAGTCCAAGTTTCTGGATCAGGGCCTGGCCTTCCGTATCGGACCGGCTCGGCTCCATCAGGTAATCGACCAAGGCAACCTGCCACGGCTTCGCGCTGCGCTCCATCCGGCCCAGGACGTCTTCCGGCAAAAACTTGCCGGTGTACTCGTAGAGGTCTTCGACTTTCGTAGACGGTCTCACGGCGATCCAGCCGTGCTCGGACAGCCTGGCCTGCTGGAACACGGTGTAGTTCAGTTCCCGGGCCCACAAGATGACGCGCTCGGCCAGCACCGACTTCCAGGCGTTCCGGGTGTCTTCGTTGTAGACCACCAGCTTCAACGGGCGGGTCGAGTCGGCCAGGTGCAGCCGCTGCATATCCAGGGCAAACTGGTAGTCCGGCACCGCGAAGACGGTCTTCTCGAAAGTGTCCAGGGCTTCCAGCATCATCAGCCCGCCTTCCTGATTCGGCGGCGGGACGCCACTGACGTCCTTGCAGGCTTCGGCTCCGTCTTGATCTACGAAGAGGATCCGGCAGGTCCGGCCCGGCACGTCTTGGAAGTTCAGGACCAGGCAATTCTTGAAACCGTGGCGGGGCAGCACGGCCGAGTTGAAGAGCCCGACGATCTCGCGCTTGGTGCCGTATCCGAAGAACTTCTGGAGCCTGGCCTGCTGCTCGGTCCTCTGGCCGCACCAGAGCCGGCGGGCCTGCAGCAGGTCGAGCAGGGGCGGCGGAACCCGCCGGTCCGGGCAGAACAACCGGATCAGAATGTTACGGATCCGGTGGCGCGGCTGGACGCAGCGCTCGATATAAGCCTGGACCGCGTCCGTGGTGATTAGACTGCTCTCGCCGCGGAACAAGCCGTCGCTGACCAGCCGGTGTACCACGTGTCGCAGATTACTGATCTTGTGGATCTTGCCGAAAGTCTCGATCGTGTCCCCGCCGAAGCCGCAGGCATGGCAGCGCAGCCAGTGGCCTTGCCCGCTCCGGATTGGATCCAGGTAGATCGTGAAGGAGTCAACCGAACTGCAGAACGGGCACCGGGTAAGCGCCGGGATGACATCCTTGACGCTGATTCCCGCCGGAGCTAGGATGCTGCTTGGTCCGACGTGCAGCGACAGGTCAGCGGGAGGTGAAGACATGCCCGGCCTCGACTATCTGGATGATGTGAACCACCAACAGCTCTACACTCTGGACCGGCTCTACGGCGTGCCGGAGTTCGTCAAGAAAGCCCAGGCCGAAGATAGCGAAGTCCGCAAGTCCCTGCCCTCTGTGGTCTTTGCCGATGTGGTCCACCGCAAGTTCCCGTGCCACACGAAGGCGGCCACCTGGCTGGCCCAGGCGTACTTCAGCCTGAATCGTGGTGCATACTCTACGAAAGAAGCCGGTCTGATTCAAGACCGCATTGACAAGTCGGCGTCCTACTGGGGGATCCGGGGCATCCTGGACGGTTTCAAGAAGTCCTGGACCAAGCTGGCATCCCAGGAAGCCTTGAACGTGCCGGACGAGGACCATGCCTTGGTCATCGACTACGGCGACCATAAGCTGCGCCGGATGCCGATGCCCAACGCCCTCTCGGTCAAGCTGGCCGCGAACTACCTTTACGCCAACCGCTTCAAGTACCCGTACCTGTGGCGCAAGACCGCGGCTCGCCGGATCCTCCGCAAGATGGCGTACTACGACGACCTGGCGGTCCGGGGCGTGAAGATCGCCGGCGCTGAACTGGGCGCGACCCGGCTCACCCCGGACGTCCAGAACTACCTGCAGCGCGCCGCCGGCTTGGGCGCCAACGTGCCGATCCGGATCGCCGAGAAGATCGCCGAACGGGTCATCATGCTGCCGGAGCGCTTCGACGAGATCCGGCTGAAGCTGGCCGAAGTGGCCAAGAACATCGGCGAGATGGAAAACATCACGCTGGCAGAACTGGACAAGGTCGCCGAGCTCGTCGACGCCATCGACCGCGAGACCGGCCTGTGCAACTACTACCATCGGAACGTCGAGATGCCGGAGCAGTTCTGCTTCGACATCCTGGAGAAGGAAGCCGCCGCGGCGGTCGAAGGCCACATCTCCTTGACCACCGGCAACGCTTACCCGGTCGAGGTCTTCCAGAAGCTGCCGCTGGCCAAGATCGCCGAGGTCATGGGCAAGGAATTCGCCGACGCCGTCGCCGACGCTTCCGGCCTGAGCCTGGACTTGTCCAAGCTCGCCGAGATCGCGCCGACCCTGCCCCGCCCCGATGCCGCGCTGCTGGAGAAAGCGATCGACGCGGCCGGCCAGGAGAAGCAGGCCAGGGCCTCCCGGATGAGCAACGTCGATTTCAGCAAGGAAGGTCTGACCGACTTCTTCAAGAAGCAGGGCCGGAACGTCGAAGAAGCCGACTTCACGCTCAAAGCAACGCTGCAGTAAGGAGCCTGCCATGGTCAACGCGTATCAGATGGGCCGGGCGCACGCCCGGGCCGGCACGGAGAAGACGGCGGCCGGTCTTGCCTCTTTCCCCCGCGGCCCGGTCCTGCCGCGCCTGCTGACCGCCCTGGGCCGGAAGGTCCGGCGCGGCCTCTGGCATCTCGACCCCAGCCTGGTCCCGACGATGCGGGCCCGCAACTTGGGCGCCGTCACGGCCGGCCTCGGAGCCGGCACGCTCGGCGCCATGATGAGCGGTTCCGACCAGCCGCCCCAGCCCCCCGGCATCCCGCAGGGTTATCTGCCTCCCGGCATCCAGTAAGGAGTAGCTGGTGCGCCAGGACCAACAGCTCTTCGCATCCTTCCTGAAGGATCCTGACGCGATCGGATCCGTCTTGCTCATCGGCTTGCTCGACGAGTTCGGCACCGAGATGCTGGACTGGGAGCCGGAGACGCTGCGCCAGGAAGTCCGGCAGACCTGGAACACCACGGTCCCGACGCGCAACTGGGACAAGATCTGGGCCCTGGCCACCGTCCTGACCACCGACAACTTCTACTCCAGCCTGGACGGCTTCATTCATATCTGCAACGCGCTGTCGAGCCATGGCGCCGACTTCCAGCGCTTTGACCCGGCAACGATCCAGGAGATCTGTTGGGCCCTGGCTGAAGTCCAGATGCTGAATCCGCCGGAGAAGGACGATGTCTTCAACGACGAGATCCGGGCTTACATGAAAGCCCGGCTCGACGAGGAAGGCTTCTTGAAGGCGCCGCAGCTGATGCGGCCTTACGTGCCGGACCAGGCCGAAGAGTCGGTCGAAGACACGTTGGCCATGGACGGGATCGATTACAACGGGTTCTGGGACAAGCAGCAGCGGGACCGGCTGGAGATCGACGAGTACGTGCGCCGCCGGCTGTTCACGCTGGTTCAGGGGATTGCGGCGTTGCCGCTTCGGAACTCGGACCGGAAAGCCGTGCAAGACCTGCAACAGCGCGTGTCCAAAGCTCTGGCAGTACAACTACAAGAGACAGAACAGGCGTCCGGATCTGTTTCACCGGTTCCAAATCTTTGAAGTCGTAGAGCGCCCCGTCATCCTCTTCGGTCTGATTGCTCCAGCTCACATACCGATTGTCCATGATCTGCAGCAGCACGGTCGGGACGGAGTCACCGGGCTGCGAGGCTCCGTAGATCCGGCCCAACTTCTTGAAGGCTTCGGCATAGTGCGCCAGGATCGCGGAGGCCGGCTCCTGGTCGAACCCGGACTGGCGCAGCAGGTCGTAGACCAGCAGGGCCAGGAACTCGCCGGGCGCGGCCGGCCCTTTCGCCGGCCCGCGCAGGATCGTCGCCGATACGTACCGGATGTCGGTCAGGCTCAGCGACGTGATCGCCTGGATCGCTTCGTGGGTGACCATCATAGCATTTTGGTGAGCCGGAAGGTGTTGTGGTACACCAGGTCGGCCCGGTTCTCCTTCTCGCCGATGGTCCGGATCCGCTCGCCCTCCGGCGGCTTGCCGGTCTTGGCGTCGATCGCCACCGGGCCCGTCGTGGGGGCGACGCCGACCTCCGACGTCAGGCCCTGCTTCTTGTGCTCCTCGAACGCCAGCTGCTTGGCGTCCGGCCCGATCACTTCCTCGACCGAGTTGCCCTGGATCGTGACGAGCAAGGCGTCCTGACCCATCGAAGTCTCGGCCGGCTTCTCGACTTTGATCACCTTCAGCATGGGAGGCTCTCCTGGTTTGCCTGAACCGTATCAGTCGGGCTGATATTGTCAACTGGAACTGGTAGCTAAAGGGAAAGGCGCGTCCGCCTTTCCCAGTCTTGTCAACAGGCCCGTCGGCCTGTCAGATCAAGAAAAGGACCAATGCCACGAGCCCGAGGAGCCCGAGGCACTGGCCCAGGAACTTCGCTAACTCTTGCATGGGCCACCTCCTTTGGGCCCCAGCTTAGGCGCCGGCCGGAGCCGTGCCGGGCTGCAGCGCGCCGGACCGCTCCGCCGCCCCTCCGACCTTCCCCTGCGCCGGCTGCACCTTGGCCCGCGCTTCGTACTCGGACATGAACGCCGTGAACCCGGCCGCATCGGTGCGCAGCATGCTGTAGCGATCGTCCGGCGGACAGTCCTGGTGACCCAGCAGGCTGAGGGCCACGTCGAACGACTCCGGATTCAAGCGGCTCATCGCCTTGATGACCCCGGCGGTGTACTGGTACGACATCGACCCGGACAGGACCGACGGCACCCGGAGCAGGTCGCCGAGGCAACACGTCGCGATGGAGAACAGCGAGCTGGTCAGAGCCACGACCACGTCGACGCCGGTGCGCACGCCGG
>JAANMV010000258.1_pt1 | contig 65650 bp, 51 predicted proteins | sample 7279661 | NCBI WGS metagenome assembly JAANMV01 (sample SAMN14094540, study PRJNA606508) | bioreactor metagenome | isolation source: A lab-scale SPAN reactor treating ammonium-rich wastewater day 121 | place: Ireland: Galway | collected 2017-05-16 | reverse complement strand
CGGTGACGCCTGGGTAATTGCCGACGCGCTGCCGGCCCCCCGTCAAGGCGTTGAACAGGCTGGTTTTCCCGGAATTGGGGGAGCCGACCAGGGCGACGTAAGGTTGGGACAACTCGGAGACGCTCACGCTTCAGGCCTTCCGCACCGTCACGCAGGAGGCCTCTTGCCGGCGCAGCGCCAGCAGGCCGCCGCGCACCCGCACCGCCACCGGATCGCCGCCGAAGGGGGCCTCGTGGACGATCTCGACGTAGGCCTCCTCGACCATGCCCATCTCCAGCAGTCGCCGCACCGTCGCGTCGGGGCCCTCGATGCGGCAGATATAGCCGCCCTGCCCCTTGCGCATCTGGCCCAGGGGCAACGGTTGGTCGGGCAATGTCTCGCGTCCGGTCATGGAATTCCTATTCGTTTTGGCATCGGCTGCAGCAGCCGTAGATCTCGTGGCGGTGGCTGACGATCTTAAAATTGATGCGCTTGGCGACCTGCTCTTGGAGTTTTTCGATGCGGTCGTCCTCGAATTCGTTGATGCTGCCGCACTTGATGCAAATCATGTGGTCGTGGTGATCCCCCGCCTTCTCAAACAGCGATTTGCCGTCGCCGAAATGGCGCTGATGCGCCAACCCGCATTCCTTGAGCAGCATCAGGGTGCGGTAGACGGTGACGTAGCCGATCGAGGGCTCGATCTTCTTCACTTGGTTGAGCAGCTCCTCGATCTGGAGATGCTTGTTCGACTTGAGGAATTCGCCGACGATGATCTCGCGCTGCCGGGTGTGCTTCATCCCGTGCTCATCCAAATACCGGTTTAGGACTTCCATGGGGTCTTGGGTATGGGCCATGCCGCCTCCGCTGAAAACCACTTTCAAATGAGTTACACCCGGCCCGGGAGGGCGTCAATAGGAGTTTGTCAAAAGTCGGTCTTGACGGGATGCTGCGGCTTATCCGCGGGCGTCGAGGAAGCGGGACGGGACTCCGGCAAGGCTTTTACGGCCTGGGCCTTGCCCTTTCCTTTTTCGGAGAGCTTGCGAAACTCGGGGTAGGGTTTTTGGGGATCCTGATAAATTTCGAGGGCTTCGGGAAGGTAGCCCTCGAGGTCTTTGGCCCGGGCCCCGCTGGCGGGATGGGAGGCGAAGATGCTGGTCGCATCGCCGCGCTTCTGCGCGGCGCGTTTCCAAAGGGCGACGGCGGCCCGAGGATCGTAACCCGCCTTGGCCATGTAGAAAAGGCCGATGCGGTCGGCTTCGTGCTCGTTTTTACGGGAGTAGCTGGGCGCGTAGATGTTGTAGCCCGCGGAGAAAAACTGGCCGAACAGGTTGCCGCCCGTCGCGGAGGCGCCCGCCGTGATCGCGCTGGCGGCGACTTGCCCGGCGAGCATGATCGTCATGTTCTTGGTGAGCGACTCGGTGACGTGCCTCGCGGTGACGTGCGAGATCTCGTGCGCCAGGACCGCGGCGATCTCGTCGTCGCTCTCCTGGTTGACCAGGCCCTTTTTCGGGTCCCAGAGACCCGAATAAACCATGATCTTGCCGCCGGGCGCGGCCCAGGCGTTGACGACCGGGGCGTCGGCCAGGTGCACCTCGTAAGGCAGGTCGGGCAAATGGCTGACCTTGGAGATGCGGTTGACGATGGTTTGGAGGCGCTGCAGCATCGCCTTGTCGCCGCTTTCGTCCAGCGGGACCTTCTTCTTCTCGAAGGCCTGAAGCTGCGCGCCGAGCACCTGCTTGCCCAGCTTCACGTCGTCGTCCAGCTTGAACCAGTTATAGCTGGACTTCCCCGTCACATAGTCGTGGGCGCAACCGAGAAAACCGGCCCAAAGCAGGAGGTTTGCCAATAGGGTTATCCGAAGGCGCTTCGTCATAGGGACTCCGAACCTTTCTATATAATAAATCGAGGTTCGCTAAAAATGGTTTTGACTGGGCCGAGGCTCCTCCCCTACACTCTTGTACATTCTTAGCCGGCCTCCGTCCAAGGTTTGGGGACCCATGACGCGCATCCTGCTCATTGAAGACAATGAAGACCATGCCGAATTGATCCGACGCTCCTTGCAAAAGGGTTTTGGAAAGATTCAATTGAAGCTTTCACCCAGCGCCGAGGACGCCTACCGCCTCCTGCAGCGCAAGGCCTTCGATCTCATCCTCAGCGATTATTATCTGCCCGACATCGACGGGGACACTCATATCCGCGAGCTCCACAAGCGGGCTCCGAAAATCCCCATCGTCATCATCACCGGCCAAGGCGACGAAAAAATCGCGGCTCGGTCGATCCAATCCGGCGCCGAGGATTACGTGGTGAAGACCCGCGAAGCGCTGGAGGCCCTCCCAGCCATCCTGAAGCGCGCCATCGTCAAGCACCGCAGCCATCAAAACAAGAAGAGCCTGGAAATCCGCCGGCACCTCAGCCATCAGAAACGGCACGCAGAGAAGGTCCTGGGCGAGATGGAAGAAATCAACAAGCACATGAAACGGCTCAAGCGCGGCAAGCGCAAAAAGTCGACGCGCCCGGAAGGCGGCGAGGATCCTTCCGCGATCGAACAGCTGACTCAACAGTTCGAATCGTTGAAAAAATTTTTCAAAAGCATGTTCGTCAAGAAGTGAGCAGGGATTTGGCCGAAACGCGATTGCGGCCGTTGGATTTCGAGAAATAGAGATATTCGTCGGCGGCGCGGATCAATTCGCCGTAGCTCTTGAAGTTGGCGTCCTTCAGACAGGACACCCCGATGCTCACGGTGACCGGGATCCGCTTGGATTCGAAGACGAAATCGGAGGTCGCGATCTTCTTGCGAAGCCTCTCGGAGAGAGCCACGGCGTCGGCCTCCTCGGTGTCGCGCATCAATATCACGAACTCCTCCCCGCCGTAACGGGCGAAGATGTCCTCGCGACGGATCATCCCCTTGGTGATTTCGGAAACCCGATGCAGGACGTAGTCCCCGGCCGGGTGGCCGTAGGTGTCGTTGACTTTTTTGAAGAAATCGAGGTCGAAGATCGCCAGGGACAAAGGCAGGTTTCTTCGGGCCGAATGCGCAAACTCGTGCTGGATACGGTCGAGAAAATAACGCTTGGTATGCGCCGCGGTCACCGGGTCGTAGAGCGCCATCTCGTAGAAGCGCTCGTGGCTGTTCTTGTCGATGGTGTCGACGTAGGAGAAGCGCAGCACGGTCGCCGAGCTGATCTGGATTTTGTCGTTGGCCTTGAGGACCTGTTGCTTGATCCTCATCCCGTTGACGAAGGTGCCGTTGGTGCTGTTGAGGTCCTCGATGGTGGCGATCTTGTCCCGAACCTTGATCTTGAAGTGACAACGGCTGATGGCCTCGTCCTCGACGACGATGTTGGCGTCCTTGCTGCGGCCCACCACCACCTCGCCTTCCGCCAAAATGACCTGCATCCCCATGGCGGGACCGCCCAAAAAATCGACCGCGGGCTCTTTTTCGGAAATCCCTTCCAAAGCCCCGATGCTGGTGACGACGGTTTCGTCCTTGAAGCCCTCAATCCCCATGACGACCTAAAACCCTTTCCGTGAATAGGATGCAGCGTTTTCATTATAAGCCGAGGAAATTATTAAGGTCAACGAGAGGGATTTTTTTCCAGGGCGTGGTAGATCTGGAGCTTTTGCCCGGGCGCCACCGAAACCTCGTTGGCGTAAGGCTTGAAACCCGGCAGGTCCAGGGTCAGATCGAGGGTCTCGTTGGCGGGAACCGGGTGGGTCAGAAGCGGCGTCTTGCCCACGGTTTTCCCGTCGATCTTGACGAGGGCGCCGGCGGGCGAACTTTGGACGTCGAGGCTGCCGACAACCTCCTTGAGATCGGCGTGGATCCGCAGGGCTTCCCGGGGAGGGGCCTCCAGCCTCCGCTCCCAGTGCGGCGCGCCGTTCAGGGAGAGCGCCAAAACCACCGGAAACTGCAAGTCCTTCGAGTCGAGGACGGCGGGGGTCCGTTTGCCGCTGGCCTTGCCGTTGAAATAGATGTCGGCGCCGGAGGGATCGCTTAAAATTTGGATTTGCCCGGGAGGCCTTTTTGTCAGGCTTAGGTTCAAGGAGCGGGTCCAATTAGGGAAAATATAAGGCGAAAGCTCCAGCGGCTCGAAGCCGTCCCGCTCCAGGCGCAGGACCGCCCGCCGCCGGCCCGGCAGGTTGGGCAAGTGGATCGGCGGCGATCCCGCGACCGCCTTGCCGTCCAAGGTCAGCTTGGCGTCGGCCGGTTGAAAGACCAATCTCAAGGCCCCCGGCGCCGGGGACAAGAGGAAATGGTACAGCGCCAAGGCTGCCAGCAGGGACAAAAGGACAGCCGGGACCACCAGCAGCTCGCGCCGGCGGCGCGCGACCGCCGCCGGCCCGGACGTAAGCATTGGAACGGGCCGCGCAGCGGCGTCCCTCGGAGCCGGCGGAGCCGGGACGGAGGGCGCCTCGAGATCGCCGGTGATCTCTTCCTCCTGCGAGGAGGAATCCTCCGAAAAGGTGACCGCCGGGGCCGCTCCGGTCTGAGAGGTTTCCCCCAGTCCGATGGCCCGAGTGATGTCGCTCAGCTCCTCGACGTCGATCTCCTCGAAGATCGAATGGAAATCCAACTCCTGCGGGTCGACGATCATGGTGTCTTCGGCGACGTCCGGCGCCTCGTCCTCCATGCCTTCCGCTCGGACTCGCTCGCGGACCGTCAGTTCTTCGCGCATTGTCTTTTCTTGATAGAGATCGCCAGTTTTCTCTTCGTTGTCGAAAATCTCTTTGAGCAGATCGCCCACCTGTGTCGGCTTGAATTCCGGGTAATGGCGCAGCAGGAACTTGGTCAGGTCGAGCGACATGTCGGCCGCCGCCGCGTAGCGTCTTTGGGGGTCGCGCTCGAGGGCCCGCATCACGATCTCGTCTAAGTCCGAGGGGATCTCGTTGCGATAGGCGCTGGGCGGAAAGATGGTCATCGCCTGGACCGCCTCGATCGTCTCGGGGTTGGATTTTTTCTTGAACAGACGCCTTCCGGTGAGCATTTCCCAGAGGACCACGCCCGTCGAAAAGATGTCGGACCGAAAGTCGATATTCTTGCCCTCCGTCTGCTCGGGAGACATGTAGGCGAACTTGCCCTTCAAAACGCCCCGCTCCATCTCGGAGAGCTTGAAGGCCGCCTTGGCGACGCCGAAGTCGACGATTTTGACGTTTCCCGACTCGGTAAGGATCACGTTTTGTGGGCTGATGTCGCGGTGGACGATCTCGAGGGAGCGCCCGCTCTCGTCCTTGCGCCGGTGCATGTAGTCGAGACCGTTGCAGATCTCCGAGACCACATAGGCGGAGATCGGGATGGGAATAAATGTCTTGTACTCGACGGTCTTCTTGTAGATCTGGCTGATGGTCCTGCCGTCGACGTACTCCATCACGATGAAGTAATCGTCGGCGACCTTCCCCAAGTCGAAGGTTTGGGCGATGTTGCCGTGACTTAACTTGACCGCGATCTTCGCCTCGTCGATCAGCATCTTGATGAAGTCCTTGTTGACGGCGATGTGCGGCAGGATGCGCTTGATGACGATGAATTTCTTCAGACCGCTGAAGTCGTAGGTCAAGCCCTTGAAAATCTCCGCCATCCCCCCTTGGGCGATCTTTTCTAAAATGAAATAGTGGCCGAAGGGCCTTGGCTTGGTCATAGGCGATTCGCAGGCTGTTTTTGGGGCTTGAATGCCCCCGCTTCCAGGCACGAATGGGGTGCAGCCCCCTCAAATCAAGGTGGGCCCCTTAGCCCCCCTTGCTAGGGATCTAAATATAAAATCACCGAAATACAAGTACTTAGAATATTTTTTCTTTCCTTCGATGTTTGGCAAAAGCTTTGCAGTATCTAGAGGTGTATTCGGAACGCTGAGACATAAGGATTTAAAGTTTTTCTTCACTTCAAAATTTTTTCTACTTCTTTCTATTCTTTCTAACCCCACCCACTATCCTACCAACTACCGGCAATCTTAAAGTAGAGATTGCCGGTAGTTATCACCTCCCTCCTTTTTTGCCCCTTTCCAAGTAACCTTTCAGTGAATTGATATTTTCCGATTGCCAGCTTTCCTCCCGTTAAGCTAGCAACTTCCACTTCCAGCAACCGAGGATAAGTCTAGGTATTTGTTGTTTTTTAACGCACTTTGTTAAAAGGGCGGCATGAGTCCACCGGGCGGCACAACCGGGAAGGGACTGGGTGCCTATGGGACCCTCCCTCCTAAGGATTTCTATTCTCCGAAGGCATGCTCGAATTGTCACGGCGATTCCAGTGTTTCCAGCGGGGCGTCCCTCGGCTCTTTGCCCTACGAACCCCTCAATCCCGACAATCTTAAATTTCTCCCATCGCCCAGCGACTGCCCGGCCGAAATCTATTGGCCCGACTCGCTGAAGACCTACCAGGATTTCGTCCAGGTCAATCCCTACTTGAAGGGGCAAAACTACCTCGATACCTTGCTTGTCTCCCGACAGGGCACCTTTCCCTTGGAGGTTCGCGACACCTCGTTGGACGTCTTCCTCGGGCTTAAAGGGCCCGCCGATTTCCCTAAATTCAAGCTCGACGTGCCGCACGACGCCCAACTCTGCGCCGGACCGGCCAAGCCGGGCGGATCGGGATTCGAGGCCTGCGAGGGACTTCAGATCGAACTCAAGGACGAGGACATCGGACTCACCCTCGATGGCCTCGACCTGCTGAGCACCCAAAATTTGGACCTGGGCATCGCCGGCCTGCTTGGGGTCAAGTTCCGGGGCGCCTCGGTGCGCGACGGAAGGCTTCTGGTCACCCTGCAATTGGCCGATCCCTTGCTCAACGCGGGCTTTCCCTTGGCCTTCACCAACGAGTACCTGCTCGGAAAATTAAACCCGACCTTGCAAAAGCTGCTCCGCTCGGCGGCGCCCAACCCCTACGATCCCGACAGCTACGACTTGGACCTGACTTCCCTGGTCCTGGAAAAGATGCCCGTGGCCTTTCGAGTCGCCACCGGAGAGGCCGTCAATTTTTCGGAATACCAAGCGGCAACGGACAAGCCGGGACTGAAGACAATCCCCTATTTATTCAACATGGCGCGCGAAGGAAAATTTCCCGACCGCCTCTCCTTCAACCAGCTCTACGAGGCGGTGACGGAATACCAAAAAAACGTCCGCCCTTCGGACAAGAAGCAGGACGAGGCCCAGCAAGCCATCCTGCAGAAGCTCTTCGAGACCGTTTCGCTGCGCGCTCGCCTGCACCCCGGCCGACTTCTTTTCAAAAACCTCTACGTCGAATTCGCGGACGAACCGGATAAGAACCTGCTCGAAACCCAGCTGAGCGTTAAAAACCTGAAAGACGTCAGTCTGGCGCTCATGGCCCCGCTGCACATCACTCGCTTGTATAGCCCGGGCGGCATCGACATCACCGAACTGAAAGGCGACCTGGGTCTGAGCTATCGCTCGACCGGAGACTCCAAGCTCCGTCTCGACAACCTGGAGGAGCTCCGCCTCGACAACCTCGAGATCGAATTCGGCCGCATGGAATACGGCGGCGCCCAAGAAAAGGGCACGCCCAGCCTCCTCGGCCTAGTGGGCAAGCTCCAGCGCCATTTCCGCCTGGATCCCACCAAGCCCGGGAAGCTCGCCGTCCTCGGCGGCCGCATCACGGGGCTTCCGGATCCTTTTGAAATCCCCTACGCGTCCAAACCCGCCCTACTCGTCCGCGGCGAACCCGGCGTGGGCCTCACCGCGGAGGTCAACCTGCGCATGGAGGGGCTTCGCCTTCGTCTCCCCATGGTAGGAGAGGTCACCTTGCACGGAAAAATCGAAGGGGGAATGCGGCTCGTCCCGAAGATCGTCGTCGAGACCCTCGCCGACGGCAGCAACTCCGAGAAGACATTATGGGTCCCCGAGCCCAACAGCACGCACCTGCGCCTGAGTGATCTCGAGGTCGTCACCGAAAAGGGCCAACGTTGGTCGCGGGCCTCCGTCGAAGTCTTCGACGACGGCTTGTGGTCGCCGATTCCCGCCGCGAATTCCCCGTCCGCCTTCGTGACAAAGATCGAAGTGCCGGAAATGACGGGGGGCTCCTACAGCTCGCTGCGGATCGACGGCGGCATGTCGGTGCCCAAAGACATCGACGGCCTCTACGACTTCTCCGAATTGGCCAAGGCCTTCGCGGCCGAGGTGACGATGCAGGCCGTCCGTGTCGGCGGCAATCCGGAGGCCTGGAACCTCAACCTGAGCGGCAGCCATCGGCCGGACTCCACCCAAATCAAGGTGGCCTTGGACAGCCGCGAAACCGATCCCGCCGGCACCCTGAAGCGACGGCCGCTCGAAGGGCTTGAAATCAATTTCGACCGGAACCTGATCGGCGACCAGACCTCCTTCTCGGTGGAAGCCAAAGCCAAATCGCTGGATTTCCCGGCAATTCACCTTAGCTCACCCAAACTCGAGTTGAACGCCAGCCTCGAACCGACCAAAAACGGAGGCTTCCTTTATACGGTGCCCAACCTCAAATTTACGGCCAATCCCTGGAAGGACATGCCCAAGACGGGGGTGATCCGCGGGCCCGTCTGGATCGAGCAGAAGAACTTCAAGAAGAAGAGTCCCTTGACCCTGGAGATCGACGGGGCCGCGCCGACCTTCGAGATCAAAAATCTCAACCTCCATTTCGGTTTTTTGGGTTTCACCCACGAAAAAATGGTGAAGGCCACCGGCGGCCGCATCACCGGCGTCGACGTCGACGGGGCGCTGCGCGGTTTCTGGAAGATGGATTACGACGCCTTCCGCGGCAAAGGCCTGCTCACGCTGGCCGGCGACGCCGGCGGCGAGGGCGACATCCACCTGCGCGGCGCCGATTTCCTGCGGTTGGCCAAAGACGATCCGCGCGACGCGACGCGACTGGTCGAAATCCCGATCTTCTCCAAGACCACATGGACCCTATGGAACATCCTCGGCGTGGACCCGGACAAAGAGAGGATCAACGGCGCCTTCAAGCTCTCCACCAAAGTCGACCCGGCCTTCGCGCGGGTCTTCAACGTCATCATCGACAACGGCAAGGTGTTGAACTGGAGCATGACCCACGACCACCTCCCCTACACGGCGAAGGGCTACGAAAAGAAAATGGAAGAATACGTCGCCGCCAAGGCGGCCGAAGAGGCCCGCAAGGCCGAAGACGCCAAGAAGGCCGAGGGAGGGAAAACGCCATGACGCCTCCAAAGAGTCCCGAAAACAAGCCAGGCTCCACCCTTCTGGAATACGGATTCCAAGAGCCCTTCACCTTCCACACCCCGCTCTTCGAGCCGGTCTTCGATTATTCCAAGCCGGATCAATCCAGCTTCCTAAAGACGTCGCCGCTGTTGTCCAGCCTGGGCTTTCCGACGGTGCCCGTCTACTCGAACTTCCGCATCCCCGGGATCTACACGCCGAAGTTCACCTCCCCCGTCGCGAACTTCACGCCGCCCCCCTCTCCCGCCAAGTGGCGCCCCAGCGACACCGGTCAGCTGATCACCGATATCGTCATGGCGATCGACTCGATGGACGTGGACTTGAACGACATGTTGGTGAACGGCGGAGAAAAGGGCTGCCGTTATTCGGAGGTAGTCACCAAACAACGCTACGACGCCGGCAAGGAGAAGTGTCACAACCAGTTCGAAGCCGGAACTTACGCCGACGCCCACGTGGAGGTTCGCCCGGTGGAGGGAAAGACCTTCAGCGAGTTTCATAAATTCACGGTGCTGTATAAAAAATACCCCGGACGCACCGGAAACCGGATCAACGGATTCTTCCTGACCCACCCCCTCGATAAAAACGCGGAGGGGCCGCTGAAGGTCGATCGCGACGACCCCTTCGAGAGCGGCAAGGACTTCCGCGACGCGGCCAACCCTTCCTTCGACACCCCGATCGGCAAATCGGTGCCCCATTCCGAAAAATCCAGCCGCCTGATCATGCGCCCCATCGGCTGGCTCTACGACGACGCCGGGCCGGGCGTAAACTTCGACATCAGCGAGAACATGCTCAAGGCCTGGGGCATCCTGGACAAGGACATCTACAAGAAGCTGGGCGTCGAGACCTTTCAGCTCCCGCGCCGCCTCGATCGGCTGTGGCGGCTCCTTCCCATGCCTCGGCCTCACAACCCCGATTACATCCTCGCCGACGGCTGCTACGACAAACTGCCGGGGGCCAAATACGTCCGACCCAATTCCATCAACGCCAAGCCCGACCTGATCGCCTGGACCGCACCGAAGGACCTCTCCGCCGAGATCCGCTTCAAGAAGACCTCCATTCCGCTGGGCGGGAGGGGCCACATCGACTTGGGCGATGGCGGGGTCAACCGCATCAAGGTCAAGGGCGACCTCACGGGCCTGACCGTCGAGATCGAGCTGAAGGACATCCCCAGCTTTCGCTTCAACCAAGGCGGTTACACCATCGGCGCCAAGGGACTGAAGGCTGGCAAGGTCATCCTCAAGCTGCCGCCGCTCGCGGACATCATGAAAGAATTCGGCAGCGCCCCGAAGAGCCACGCCGACAAGACCCTGGATTGCGAGAAAAAGGCCGAGCTGAAGGCCAAGGCCAAGAAAATCGCCGAGGCCGAAAATCGCAGCTACGGGGACGTCCTCGACCAGCTGGAGATGGAAGCCATCGAAGAAGCCGACGCCAAGACGCCCAAGAAGGACCACTCCGCCTTCTTTGAAAAACTCTTGGGCGACATCCAGGTCACGGGCATCGAGGCCGACGAGCTGACTTTCGAGCGGCCGGACCGCGGCCTCAAGGCGACCTTGGTCAAGCCGGTCATCAAGTCCGCCACCGTCAGCGGCACCAAATCCTTCACCTTCAACGGACTGGCCGTGGACGGTTTGACCCTCGAAGATGCCTCGACCGGCGGCAAAGCGTCCTTCGGCAAGAGCGAGATCGAGAAAATCACCGTCACCCGCGGCGCGGAGGGGCCGATCTTCGACATCACGGGATTGGAAGGATCCAAACTTTCCTTCACCCGGGACGAGGGCGGTATCGTCGTGGACAAGGGCCGCATCGAGTCCGTCAAAGTCGACATGAGCAAGAAGGACCGCGTCGACTTCACCATGACCGACACCACGAGCAACGGCAAGGTCGACTACAAGAATCCCAAAGAGGGTTACGAGTTCCACACCTCCGGCAAGAGCAAGCTGAGCCTCTTTACCCTCAACTACGAAAAGAACCCCGGCGGCGACAAGATCGACACGAAGATCAAGTTTTCCGGGGAAATCAACGATTTCTCGGTGGTCCATCCGCAATTGGGCGAGTTCAAGCTGGCCGACACCGTGCTCGGCGAAAGCACCTTCGACCTGGGCCTCGAGCTCCCGCCCGCCGGCTCCGCGGGACAGGCGCCCAAGGCTAGGTTCTCGGTCGACGTCGAAGTCCAAAAGGCCACCCTAAAATCGGGCCACCTGCCCCATGTCGAACTGGACGAATCCAAGGTGACGAACGGCCGGATCCAGCTCGAGAAGACCGAATCGGGGCTGGTCGGCAAGGTGAAGGGCAACCTCGACCTGCACATCAAGGAAATCGACATCCCCCAGGTCGAGCTCGCCACCAAGGGCTTCACGATCGAGGGCGTCATGAAAGACATCGGCATCGTCGGCGCGGGCGAGCTCGAGATCGGCCCGGAGCTGATCTCCCTCCACAAGCTCGAAGGCCAGGAGAAGCCCGGCCCGCTGAAGATCACCGGCACCTTCTCCAAATTGCTGTTCCGAGACGACCCCTCGGTGCGGAAGGCCGAGCTGAAAAAATTCCCCTACGCCGGCACGGTCAAGACCGAGATGGACATCGCCGGAGCCAAGCTCGAGATCAAGGACTTGGAGGGTTTCGAGTTCGTGCGTCCCGACCCGGCGACCGGCCGAAAACCCGACCTGCGCAAGCTCAAGGTCAACGACATCTCCATCACCCAGATCCAGGCTAGCGCCAAGATCTGGGCCAAATTCCCCATCTTCGGCTGGCTTCGGGGCACCTTCCCGGCGATCGGCAAGATCGACGGCAAGCTGCCCGACGAGAAGGTCGACAGCGAGTTGCGCCTCGAAAAGCTCGACATCTCGACGGACTCCGACGGCAAGACCACCCAGATCGTCAACCTATTGATCCAACTCTTCGAGGTCGGCGGCCAGACCCAGAAGGCGAAGTTCCGGCTTCCCTCCCTGACGCTCTCTCCGAAAATGATCACCACCGGGAAGGACCCCATCGAGCTCGAGCTCTACTTCAAGGATTCGCAGCGCGGGGGGGATTTCGAGTTCAACCTCGAAGACGAGGATTTAACCCACCGCGGGACGCGGCCAAAAAAGAAGAAGTGACCTACTCCGGGTCAACGCCGAGGTAATGGCGAAAGCCCGCGGCGAAGATGGCCCGCGAGGCCCGGACCCAATCCCCATCCTCCTCCGAAGCGCCGGACTCCCGCTCCCAAAAATCTCCCGGAATGGCGCCCGCCAGGGCCTGGACCTTGGGCCCGCGGTGACAGGCCTCGCAAAGCAGGCCGCCCTCCTCCGCGCTGAAGTAAAAGGCCTCGGCCCGGTCGCGATGGCAGAGGACGCAGCGGGAGAGATCGAGCAAAAAACCCAATCGACCCAACAATTGCCGCAGGAAAACCACGTCGACCCAATCGCGTCGATAGACGGCGAGGCTGGAAAGCCCCTCCTGCAACAAGGCGAAAAGCCCGGGAACGCTCTGGCCTTCCGGCACCACCCGGGAGACCATTCGGATCCATTTCAAGGCGACGATGGTGGCCTCGTAGTCGGCGCGCACCCCTTCGTAGGGCTCGCGCAGTTCGCAGTGCAGCAATTGGGTGAGGCCGCCCCGGCGCGGAACTTGGGTCTCAATCTCGAGGCAGTGCAAAAAGTCAAGGATGCCGGAGAAGCGCCTGGCGCTCTTCCGAGCGCCCAGGGCGATGGCCTCGACTCGGCCGTGGGAGGCGGTGAGAAAGCTCAATATCCGGTGATCGTCACCGTAGGGAACGGAGCGCAGCAGAAAGGCCTGATCCTTGAGCGATTCGCCTATTTTTTTAACCACCATAGCACCAGGATAGTACCGGCTCCGAACAGGACCAGCAAGGCCAGCAGGCCGATCAGAAGCTTGGTGTGGGAGCGTTCAGCGCGCGGGGCGGAGCCGCCGGAGAGCTTGCCCAGGAAATCCTCGAAGCGGAGCAGGACGTCCTCGGGCAAAAGCCCGATATACGAGGCGTAGGCCTTGAGGTAGCCCCGGGCGAAGGTCATCCCGGGCAGTTTTTCGAAATGCTCGGACTCGATGGCCTGAAGGTATTCCAGCTTGACGCGGGTCTGCTCGGCCACCTCCTCGAGCGGGATTTTGCGCAGTTCACGCTCCCGGCGGAGATGGGAGCCGATCGATTCGTGGGTCTCGGACATTACAGGTTTTTACCGTAAATCAGTTTGAGTTTTTTCTTGGTGCTCTCCGGAACCAAGAGCTTATTCGTAACGATGGCGTTGCGCAAGGCGCGGGAGCATACGCAGTCGCGCGGCGCGACGACCGTCGGCAGCACCTTTCGTATCACCTGCTGGGCGGTTTTGACGTTCTTTTGCAGGGTCGCGATCACCATGTCGGCGGTGACGCTGTCGTGCTCCTCGTGCCAGCAGTCGTAATCGGTGGAGAGCGCCATCGTCGCATAGCATATCTCGGCCTCGCGGGCGAGCTTGGCCTCCTGCAAGTTGGTCATGCCGATGACGTCCGCGCCCCAGGATCGATAGAGCCGCGACTCCGCCCGGGTCGAGAACATCGGCCCCTCGATGCAGACGTAAGTGCCTTTCTCGTGGGAGGTCGCGCCCGCGGCCCCCGCGGCCTCGTGCAGCTTGCGGCGCAGGTCGGGGCAAATCGGGTCCGCGAAGGCGACATGGGCGACGATGCCCTCGCCGAAAAAAGTGCCTTGGCGGCCGAAGGTGCGGTCGATGAACTGATCGACCATCACCAAGTGCCCCGGTTCGATCTCCTCCTTCAGCGAGCCGACGGCGGAGACCGACAGGATGAACTCGCAGCCGAGCTTCTTGATCGCGTAAATATTGGCCCGAAAGTTGAGCTCGCCCGGCAGGAGGCGATGCCCCTTGGCGTGGCGGGCCAGAAAGGCCACGGTCACGCCCTCCAGATCGCCGATCACGAAATCGTCCGAGGGATCTCCGTAGGGAGTTTCGACGGAGCGCTCCTCGAGGACCTTCAAGCCCTCCATCTCGTAGAGGCCGCTGCCTCCGATGATCGCGATTTTCGGCTGTTTCATAGATTCACCTCGGGATGAGAATTTCTTTTCTAAGTCGGCCGGAAAGGTCAAGCGATTATGAATCCGCCGTCCGGCCCGGCCGCCCCTGATTTTTCCGCCACCCGGTCATAGCCATAAGCGCCCGGATTTGATATAAATTTTTCATGATTGAAAATATGGACATTCCCCGCATCCTGCGGCGGGCCCTGAGCCGGGGGGGCGACTTCGCCGAGCTCTTCGAAGAGACCAGCCGCAACACCCACGTCGTGCGCGAAGGCCGTCGCTTCGAAAAGGTCCAAAACGGCGCCGACGCCGGCGTCGGCCTGCGGGTGCTGCATGGCGGCAAGACGGCCTACGCCTACACCAACGATATCAGAGAAGCGGCTCTGCTCGCCTTGGCCGACAGCCTCGCCGACGCGGTTCGGGCGGGGACCTGGGAACAAGACATCGTCCTGCGCGGCCTCGCCCCGACCTGGAAACAAATCGTGGCCGTCGACCCGAGCGGCGTACCCCTCGAGAAGAAAATCAAGATTTTGCAAGAAGCCGACGCCCTGACCTGGGGGCTGGACCCGAGGATCCGCCAGGTCACTGTCAGCTACCGCGACCAGCTGCGCCACATCCGCATCGCCAATTCCCGGGGAGAATTCTGCGAGGACCGCCAGACCTATCTGGTCTTCGTCGTCCAGGCCGTGGCCGCCGAGGACGGCGAGGTCCAGACCGGCTACGAGCCCTTGGGCGGCACCGCGGGCTTCGAATTGCTCGACGGCGACCGCGCCCTCGAGGTCGCCGAGCTGGCCGGGCGCCGGGCCCTGCGCCTGCTCGAGGCCCCCCTCGCCCCCTCGGGGCCGATGACCGTGGTGGTGGCGGCGGAGGCCGGCGGTACCTTGGTGCACGAGGCGGTGGGACACGGCCTCGAGGCCGACTTGGCCCGCGAGGGGCTCTCCGTCTACCAAGGCCGCCTGGGCGAAGCGGTGGCCAACCCGCTCATCACCGTCCTCGACGACCCGACGCTGCCCGGAAAGCGCGGTTCCTTTCTCTTCGACGACGAGGGGACGCCCGCGCGCCGCAACGTCCTCATCGATCGCGGCATCCTGAAGAACTACATGTACAACCGGATTTACGCCGAGCGCGACGGAGTCCCCTCCACGGCCAACGGCCGCCGCGAGTCCTACCGCCACCGACCCATCGTGCGCATGACCAACACGATGATCGCCCCGGGGAAGGACGATCTCGCCGCGATCCTTCGGGAGGTGGAGCGGGGACTCTACGTCACCCGGATGGGCTCGGGACAGGTCAACACGGTGAACGGGGATTTTGTCTTCGAGGTCGGCGAGGGCTTCTTGATCCGGAAGGGCAGGCTCGAGCACGCCGTGCGGGGCGCCACCCTGACGGGCAACGGACCCGAGGTGCTGAACACCATCGACCGCGTCGGCAGCGACCTGGGCTACGGCCTGGGTACCTGCGGCAAGGACGGCCAGGGCGTCCCGGTCGCCGACGCCCAACCCACCCTGCGCATCCCCGAATTGACCGTCGGCGGTCAGGGCGAGATCATGAGCCAAGAGTAATTGCGCCCGGCCTTGGCCTCGCCGCGCGCCAGGGCCGCGCGGTGCGAGTGAAAAAGCTCCGCCTCGCAGCGGGTGCACTCCGGCCTCAGCTCGATATTTTCCACGGCCACTCCCAACCGCCGGGCCTGGGCGGCGTTGGCAGCCTTGAGATCCAGCGCGAATTTCCCCTGCCCGAGCTCCTTCAAGAAGACCGAGTCCCCGCGGCCGCGAAAGGCCGCGGCCACGTCCTCGCCCACCTCGTAGCACTCCGGGCCGATGGCCGGGCCGACGGCGAGCGCCGCCTCGGACAGGTCCAGGTCGAAGGACTCGCGCATTCGGAGCAGGGTTTTTTCCAGAATTCCCGCGACGGTCCCGCGCCAGCCGGCGTGAACCACGGCGATGACACGTTTGGGATGGGCGATGAAGACCGGCACGCAGTCGGCGGTTCGGACCGCGATCGGGACCGCCCAGCGGGCGCAGATCACCGCGTCGGCCTCCTTCCCGCGATTTTCGGAAACGTCGCGCGCCTCCCGCAAGACGACGACCCCGTCGCCGTGGACCTGCTTCACCTCGAAGAATTCCCCGCTGAGATCTCCGTAACCGGCGCCGAGGAAGGCGCCGCGAATTTTATCGAAGGGCTCGAAGGGGATCATGGGCTCTTCTCCAACAGCTTTTGAAATGTCTCCATCTCCGCGCGCATCGGCGCCTCGAAGCTCATCACCTTTCCTGTGACGGGGTGCTCGAAGCTCAAGCGCCAGGCGTGCAAGAGCTGGAAGGTCGTCTCCTGCAGGATCGCCGTCAACTCGGGGGAAAGCTCGGAGGCCTTGAGGTGCCGTCGGCCGTAAGTCGGATCGCCGACGATAGGGTTCCCCAGCTCGGCCAGATGGACCCGTAACTGATGAGTGCGTCCGGTCTCAGGCTTCAATTCGAGCAAAGCCATGGCCGGCCAGCGCTTCAGGACGCGATACCGCGTCACCGCGGGGCGCAGTTTGCGGCCGTGCGAGGCGATTCTCTTCCGGTCCCGCTCGCTGCGGCCGAGCGGCACGTCGATCTTTCCGCTCGCGTCCCGGGGCCGGCCCCAGACGAAGGCCAAATAGGTCTTCGCGACGCGCCGCGATTGGAATTGGGACGAGAGCCCCTGATGGGCGCGGTCGTTCTTCGCGACGACGAGCAATCCCGAGGTCCCCTTGTCGAGGCGATGCACGATGCCGGGCCGCGCCACGCCTCCGATGCCCGAAAGATCCTTGCAGTGGTGCAACAGGGCGTTGACCAGGGTCCCCTGCTTCACCCCCGCGCCCAGATGGACGACCATTTCGGCGGGCTTGTCCAAGACCAGAAGGTCTGCGTCCTCGTATAGCACCTTCAAGGGAATGTCCTCGGGGACCAAGGCCGGCGCCTCGGGCGGCGGGACGGTCAGCATGACGCGCTCGCCGCCGCGCAGCTTGTGGGAGGGCTTCGCCGCCTTTGCCTCGACGGTGACATCCCCGGCCTCGATGAGCTGCTTGAGCTGCGAACGACTGATGCCGGGGCACTCCGCGGCGAGGTAACGATCGAGCCGCTCGCCGGCGTGCTTGGCTTCCACAAGGAGCGTTTTGCAGGGGGATTCCGCCACGCCCCAGCATTAGCGCTTTATGGGGCCGCCCGCAATTTCAAACCTGCCCGGAGGATCCAGCGACGCTCAGTCCTTCAATTCTAAATTCCAGTAGCTGAAGTCCACCACGTTGAGGAAGGGCTTCCACTGGTGGTAGGGAACCCCCTTGCCGAGGAAGTCGCTCAAGGGACCCCAGTGCGGTTTGACGGGCCGCTTCAACAGGCGCATCCCCGCCTCTTCGGGGAGATGGCCGCCCTTGCGGCGGTTGCAATCGATGCAGCTGCAGACGACGTTGTCCCAGGTCGTCTTGCCGCCGCGCGAGCGGGGAATCACGTGGTCGAGGTTGAGCTCGAACTTAGGAAAGGAATGCCCGCAGTATTGGCAGGTGTTGCGGTCGCGCAGGTAGATATTGTAGCGGGAGAAACGGACGTTCTTCTTCGGCAGGCGGTCGTAGCTGCTGAGCAGCAGGACCCGCGGCACGCGGATCAGGCGGTCGACCAGGCCGATACTCTCGTGGTGGAGCTCGACGCTTAAGTCGAGCCAGGTCTCGAAGTCGAAGGTTTTGTATTGCTCGTCGACGACCTTGGCGATGCCTTGATAAAGCATCACCAAGGCCCGGCGCACCGAGGTAACGTGCACCGGAAAGTAGGAGTGGTTGAGCACCAAGACGTTGCTGGAAAGCATCCAGGCCCCTTTGCGTAATGGCTCATCGCGTCAGTCCCGGGGGCAAAATCCGGCCATTTCCCAATAAATCAACGAGAAAACCCGATTTGTCAACCGGCACTTCGGTTACGGCTGGAGGGTGCCGGTTAACTCTCGAATGGAAGCGATGCCGCTCTGTTCCAGATAGGCTTCGAGCTCGTCCAGGATGCGACTGCAGGCGTCGGGGGCCATGAAGGTGGCGGTACCCACCTGCACGGCCGCCGCGCCCGCGATGAAGAACTCGAGGGCGTCGTTGGCGTTGACGATGCCGCCGATGCCGACGATGGGGATCTTCACCTCCGGGTAGGTCTGGGCCACCATGCGCACGGCGATCGGCCGAACGGCGGGGCCGGAGAGGCCCCCGACCCGGTTGGCGATCATCGGACGCCGCGTCTTGGTGTTGATCGCCATCGCGGTGATGGTGTTGATCATCGAGAGCGAGTCGGCGCCCGCCGCCTCGACGTTTTTGGCGATCTCGACAATGGAGGTCACGTTGGGCGAGAGCTTGACCATCAGGTGGCGGCGGAAGGCCCGGCGCACGGCCTCGGTGACCTTGGCGGCCATCTTCGGATCGTTGCCGAACTCCATCCCGCCGGCCTTCACGTTGGGGCAGGAGATGTTCAGCTCGACGGCCTGCACCGAAGTGGGCGCGAGCATGCGGGCGATCTCGACATACTCGTCCAAGGTGTTGCCGAAAATGTTGGCGATCACCACCACGCCCCGCTTTTCCAAAAAGGGCAGTTTATCGCGGATGAAGGCCTCGATGCCGACGTTCTGCAGGCCGATCGCGTTGATCATCCCGGAGGGCGTCTCGACGATGCGGGGCATGGGATTGCCCTCGCGGGGCTTGAGGCTCAGTCCCTTGGTGCTGATCGCGCCGAGCTTCTCGACGGGAAAATAGTCGTTGAGCTCCTCGCCGTAGCCGAAGGTGCCGGAGGCGGCGATCATCGGATTCTTCAGGCTTAAATTTCCCAGTTGGACGGATAGGTCGACCATATCAAAACTTCAGGCATTCCCCGGCAAAGACCGGCCCCTCGATGCAGGCGCGGCGATAGCGCCCGGATGGATCCTTCACCACGCAGCCCAGGCAGACGCCGGTGCCGCAGCCCATGGTCTCCTCGACCGAGAGCTCGCAGGGCACGCCGCGCGGGAGGGCCCAGGACTGCACCGCGTGCAAGAGGCCCAGGGGGCCGCAGGACCAGACGACGGCCGGAGACTGTTCGGCATAGACCTTGGCGAGGAGCTCAGTCACCCGCCCCCGCTCGCCTTGCGAGCCGTCTTCCGTGGTAACGTGCAACTTTACACCTATATCACTAAGCTCTTGTAAATAAAGCAAATCATGCTCACGTCTGGCCCCGTAGAAGAGATGGAGCACGCGGCCCTGGGCCTTCAGCCGCTTCGCCTGCTGCAGGAAGGGCGCGATGCCATAGCCACCGGCGACACCGACGCGGTCGCCCTCGCCCGAGACATCCTCGAAGCCCCGGCCCAACGGTCCCAGCAAGCGCAGAGACTGGCCGGTCGCGACCTTGGAGAGGGCCTCGGTGCCCCGCCCCACCACTTTATACAGGATCTCGGTGGTGCCGCCGAGCTGGCGGGCGAAGCTGAAGGGCCGGCGCAGCAGGACGCCGTCTTGGCGAGGGACCTCGAGCATGCCGAACTGGCCCGGTACGAAGCCTTCCCAGCCGGTCTCCAGACCGATCCGGAAATACCCCTCCTGCAGGGCTACGTGATAGGCGATTTGGCAAAGCTTGTCTTTCACTCCAAGACCTTCTTCATGATGATGGCGTCCTCCTGGTTGTCGCTGTAGTAGCGCCGCCGGACGCCGGCCTTCTCGAAGCCGAACTTCTCGTACAAACGCTGGGCCGCCTCGTTGGAGCGGCGCACGTCCAAGTAAATGAAACGCGCCTCGTTTTGGTGGGCGAATCGGATCATCTCTTGCATCAGCCCCTCCCCCACGCCGCAGCGCTTAAAATCGGGATGCACGGCGACGCTGATCAGCTCCATCTCGTCGTGCACCAGCCAAAAATCGATGTAGCCGATGACCTTGCGCCGGTACGTCGCGACGCGGAGATGGGCCGCCTTGATTTTCAGCTCTTGGGCGAGGATCTCCCGGCTGTAGGGCTGTTCGAAGCTGCGGCGCTCAATGTCCAGCACCGCGTCGAGATCGCTGCGGGTCATGGGTCGGAGCTGAAATCGGAATCTCTTTGGCATAGTCGAGCAGCCGCCGCCTCAAGGCGTCGACGCCCTCCCCTGTTTTGGCCGAGACGAAACTCCACGTCAAAGGAATTTCGCGGCCCGGCACCCGGAATTGCGCCTCCAGCCCGCGGCGGCGCGCCTCGCGTTCGGCCTGTTTGAGCCGGTCGCATTTGGTGAGCAAGAGGTGGGTCGAAACGCCCCGCTCGTGCAGGCCGTCGATCAGGCCGAACTCCTCGGCCTCCGGCTCCCGCTTGCTGTCAAGGAGAAGGAAGGCCAGGGCCGTGTCCGGGACCCGGTCGAAAAAACTCGCCATCAGCTCCTTCCAGGCGTCCCGCTCCTCGCGGCCGCGTTGGGCGAAGCCGTAGCCGGGGACGTCGACCAGACAGAGCTTGGGTCCCCAGCGATAAAAATTGACCGAGCGGGTCTTCCCGGGTGCCTTGCTAACCCGGGCCAAGGCCTTCTTGAGGACGGCGTTTAATAAGGAGGATTTGCCGGCGTTGGAGCGGCCCAGAAAGATCGCGATCGCGCCCCGCAGCGCGGGGAGCTGCTCGGGGAGGTAGGAGGTGGCTACGATCTCGGGGATGGGAGCCGGTTTCTTCTTCATCCCGACCGGCCCATCGCCGGGACCCTAGCCGGCTTAAACAACATCTTGTAGCGCAGGGTCGCGAAGCCAACCCAGAGGAGCTCGATGCCGACGAAGGTCGCCATCCCCGTCGCACCGCCGGAGCTGAAGCCGTAGCTGTGCAGGCCGACACCCAAGATGAAATTCACGCCGTACCAGGCCATCAACACCAAGAGGAAGGCCAGGACCGAGCCCAGGGCCAGCCCGAAACCGCGCAGCCAACCTGCGAAGCGGCCGTGCAGGATCGCCAGGTAGCCCAAGAGCGCGATCAGCGCCCAGACCTCTTTGGGATCCCAGCCCCAGAACCGGCCCCAAGAGGCGTTGGCCCAGACCCCGCCGAGAATGGTGCCGGCGGCCAAAAGGATGACGCCGACCTGCATGGACCGATAGAGAAAATAATTGAGACGCTCGATGCGCTCCTTCGCCTGCGGCTTGAAAATATAATAACCCAGACTCGCGTTGCCCACGCCGAGGGCCAGGGCGAAGGCCGCATAGCTCAAGGTGATGGTGAGCACGTGGATGGTCAGCCAATAGTTGCTGCGCAGGACCGGCACCAGGGGATCGATGGCGGGATCGAGGATGGAGGGTACCGAATCGGCCACCACCATCAGCAGCGTCGCCAGGGCCGCCGCTGCGACGGCATAGATCTTGGCACGGTAAACCGCCTCGAAGATCAAGGCGAAGAGGACGACGCCGAAGGCCACCCAGATGACCGACTCGTACATATTGGTCACGGGCGGCCGCCCTGAAATCAGCATACGCAGGACGAAGCCGTAAATATGGACCCCGAAGGACAGCGCCAGCAGGCCCATCCCCACCCAATACAAGCCCTTCCCTTTCATCCAGAGGCTGCTGATCAAGAGGAAGAAGGCCAAGGCGTAGCCCAGCCAGGCCAGACGGAAGGGCTTGACCGTGTTGAGCCGGATCTCGCGATGCAGATCCTGGGCCGAGGGGTAATCCTTGACGATCTGCCCCTGCTCTTTCAGGAGATCGCGCATCATTATTGCCATCTGGCCGAAGAGCGCCGCGTCGCCTTGAAAATAAGCGGCCAAGCTGCCCTGGACCGCCCCGGCGATCTTGGCGTCGGCGGTCGGCGCCGCCTGCATGGCCGAGAGATTGGGATAGCGCTCCGCCAGCTTCTCGAGGCTTTCCCAGTGGCCGCCGGCCTGAGGGATCATGGTGAGGGCGGAGCCCGAGGCGATGGTGTAGAAAAGGTTGAGCCGTTGCATCAGGCTGGCCGCGTGGCGCTCGATCTCGCTTAAGCTCGCCCCTTCCTGCTGCTTGGCCGCCACCGTCTGCATGAAGAGCTGAAACTCTTGGTTGGCGGCCAGGTCGGCCGGCGCGACGCGGCCGTCCGTCGGCTTCAGCCCCACCTGCTCCTGCAGGGGCTTGAAGCCCGCGTCGAGGATGGGCAATTTTTCCCAGGCCTTGGTCTGCGTCAGCCAGGAATAAATCAGCTCGATGGGGTCGAAGCCCTGGAACTTCTCCCGGCCGGTGATGGTGCGGACCGTCTCGCGGGCGAAGGTGTCGAAGGGCTTCTTGCGGCCGCCTTCCTGAATCGCCACCTCCCGCAGGATCTCGACCTGCATGCCGGGCTTCGGCGCGGGCCTCTCGCCTTCCGCCAGGAGGGCGGCGGGGAAGAATAGGATTCCCAACATCAAGAAAGTCTTCATGCGTATCATGGCGTTTTCTCCATCGGAATCTCCGGTGAGAGTCCGGCGGTCGCGGAGGAGGCCTGCGCTTTGCGCGCCGCGATCCGTTTTTGAACGAACATGGGTTTGAACCAAAACATCAGGGCGATGCCCGTGCACATCACGATGGAACCGAGGTACTTCAGAAAGATCCCCGGGTCGTAGGCGACGGCCAAGACCGAATAGTCGGGGCCGCCGGGATTGAGCTGGTAGCTGGCTTGGAAGAGCTTGTACTTCCCGTGCTCCAGTGGCTGATTCATGGCGATGAGCCGCGAGTCTTGCACTTGGGCCTCGCGGTCGATCAGGGTCACCTGGCTCTCGTAGCTGGCGGGGTCCTTGGTCCCCTCGTAGGTGCCCATGCGGAAGTCGTCGAGGCGCAGCTCGAAGCCGACGGGCTTGCTCTTCAATCCGTAGGCGACCTTGAGGCGGCGCGGGCCCAGATCGACGTCGCGGCTTTCCCCCCGCCCCAGCCAAAACTCCCGGCTGGCCTGGGCGTTGGCGAGCGCGAGCCGGACGGCCGAGGGCGGCCCCTCCTTGCCCTTGGGGACGGGGACCTTGCGGTAGACCTTCTCGATGCGCGCGCGCGGGGTGTCTTGGACCACGGAAAACTCGAAGTCCATCCAGCCCGTGCCCACCGGCTTGTCCAAGGCCAGGGGCGAGATTTCGCGCCAGGCACCGCCCGCCTTGAGGGCATAGTAGTGCTCGCCGTTCTCGAGGCGGGCCAGGACGAGGGCGTTGTCGGAGGCGTTCCAATCGGGCGGAAAGTCGTAGAGCCTCGGCCGCAGCTTGGAGTTTACCTCGCCATGCACCGTCGGCAGCATCGGGAACTTGGCAAAGACTGTATGACGCTCCCCGCCGGTCGGGGTCTCGAGCGTCAGGGTGAGCGCGGGATTGACGCGCTCGGAATCGACGCTGCGCAGCCCGTTGGGATCGACCGCGGCGTTGGAGAGGTAGTTCTTGAGGGTGAGCGTGCCGGCGCGCGTTTTCAAGGGTTGGTTCAGATTGGGTTTCACCGGGATCCACGCGCCCTCCAGCCACAGGGCCGGACCGGCGAAGGCCTCCGGCTCTTTCAACAGGCGACGGAAGGCGGCCAAGTCGGGGAGCTCGAGATAGGCGACGGTCGCGGGCCCCAGGTTGAGGCGCTGCCGCTCGAACTCGCGGGCGAAGACCCACTCCTGCATCGTGGTCCGCGAACCGCTGATCTTGATTTCGAGCGCCGGATTATCGAGGGGATTGTCGGCCTCGACGCGGATGTCCTCGGCGGCGTTGGGGATGAAGTCGTCGACGCGGGCCTCGACGTCGCCCAGCACCCGGGTCGCCCAGGGCCGCCGGGGGTCGGGGGGATCGAAGCGGAACTCGGCGGGCTTCTGCTCGAGCTTGCCCAGGTCGACATCGTAGAAGAAGAGCTGGGCCTCTTTGATCGTCATCTTCTTCCCGGTCTCGCCTTCCGCGAGGATCATCTGCCCCTCGTAGCCCTCGATCAGGGTGAGCAGGGAGCCGGCGAGCAGGATCAGGATGCCCAAGTGCGTGACCAAAAAGCCGATGTGGTGGCGCTTCCAGGGCCAGCGCGACAGGGCCGCGAACAGGACATTGAGGCCGAGGACGCCCAAAATGGCGGTGAACCACCAGGTGCCGTAGACGTAATGCTTGGCGGTGTCGGTGTCGTAGAGCGACTCGTAGAAAGTGCCGACGGCAAGCACCGCGGCGAGGGAAAGGATCACGATGACAGCCAGCTTGAGCGAGGACAGGAAGCCGAACAAGGCGCGACCGATTTTCGATAAAACGGAATTCATGGTACCTTCACGGGCGCCCTAGGCGCGGCGCCCCGCCAACACTTGGGCCCCCAAATAACGGGCCTTCCCGCCCAAACGTTCTTCGATCCGAAGCAATTGGTTGTACTTCGCCGTGCGGTCGCTGCGGGAGAGCGAGCCCGTCTTGATCTGCCCGGCGTTGGTGCCGACCGCCAGGTCGGCGATGGTACTGTCCTCGGTCTCTCCCGAGCGGTGGGAGATGACGGCGGCGAAGCCGGCCTGCTTGGCCAGGCGGATCGCCTCGAGCGTCTCGGTGAGGGTGCCGATCTGGTTGACCTTCACGAGGATGGCGTTGCCCGCCTTCGCCTCGATGCCCCGGGCCAGGCGCTTGGGGTTGGTGACGAAGAGGTCGTCGCCGACCAGCTGGATCTTCCCGCCCAGCTGCCGGGTGAGGGACTTCCATCCCTCCCAGTCGTTTTGGTCGAGGCCGTCCTCGATGCTGACGATCGGGTAGCGCTCGGCCCAATCGGCGTAGAGGCCGATCAAGCCCTCGGCATCGAGCTCTTGGCCACCCTCTCCTTCGAGGCGATAGCGGCCGTTCTTGAAAAACTCGGAACTCGCGACATCGAGGCCCAGCAGGACGTCGGTCCCGACACGATAGCCCGCGCGCTCGACGGCGTCGCAGATCAGGTCCACCGCCTCGCGGTTGGAGCCGAGGTTGGGCGCGAAGCCGCCCTCGTCGCCCACCGAGGTCGCGTAGCCCTTTTCGCCCAGGACCTTCTTGAGCTGGTGGAAGACCTCGGCGCCGCAGCGCAGGGCCTCGCGGAAGCTAGGCGCCGACACCGGCAAAATCATGAACTCTTGGAAATCGACGTTGTTGTCGGCGTGCTGCCCGCCGTTGAGGATGTTCATCATCGGGGTCGGCAGGACCTCGGGCTGGACGCCAAATAGGGCCGCGATGTGCTCGTAGAGCCACTTCCCCTGGTGCTGGGCGGCGGCGCGGCAAACCGCCATCGAGGCGCCGAGGATGGCGTTGGCGCCGAGGCGTCCCTTGTTCTCGCTGCCGTCGAGCTCGAGCATGAGCCGGTCCACCGCGTCTTGCCGGAGGGCGTCCTGGCCGGCGAGGGCCTTGGCGATGGGGCCCGAGACGTTCTCGACGGCCCGACGCACACCCTTGCCGAGGTAGCGCTTGGGCTCGGCGTCGCGCAGCTCGATGGCTTCGTATTCGCCCGTCGAGGCGCCCGAGGGCACGGCGGCCCGACCGATCGCGCCGTCCTCTAGAACGGCCTCGACTTCGACGGTGGGGTTGCCGCGGGAGTCGAGGATTTCCCGGGCGTGGAGGCTGCGAATTTTCGAGGAAGCCATGGTCGTTACTCCGCAAAGCAGGTGAATGTCGGTCACGAGCGCGACCCTCTGGAGCGCAGGCTCAGGTAGCACGGCCCTTCCGCCCCTGTCAATGACGGGTCCGGGGCCTTAAGTGCCAAGAATCACTCGACAAAAACCTTGACTTGCGAGGCGCGACGCCGCACTCTCGCGAGGCATGGGCAATCTGCTGATCGTCATCTTTTTCACCTTCCTCTTCAGTATATTTCTCATTTATTTGATCCAAAAGACCTCGAAGCGTCCGGAGACCGCCGAGGAGAAGATCCCCATCGATCCCGGCCTGCAACACCTGAATCTCGACCAGTTTTTCGCGATTTGCTGCGAATTATTGGAAAAAATGGGACTGCGCATCCTCAACAGCTACCGCACCGAGGACAACGAGATCGACATCTTCGCGGAAAACCCCGAACCCATCGTCGGCGGCCCCTTCATGGCCCACCTGATCCTCTATCCCGAAGGCGCCCAGGTGAGCAGCGCGGAGGTCCAGAACTTCGCCTCCAACCTGATCGGCGAGCGCCGCGGCAAGGGGATCCTGATGACCACGGGTTTCTTCGCGCCCGACGTCGCGATGCTGCCCGAGCTCCCTCCCATGGAAATGATCGACGGCAAGCGGCTCGCCGAGCTGATGAAACACTACGGCATCACGGCGCCGGCGCCCGAGCGGGCTTAAGCATATTCCCGTTTACGAATCCAAATATCGGTGGGTGAATTTGCGGAACAAGGGCACGCTGGGCTCCTTGGGTTGGTAGCCGTCGCGAATCCGCAGTTTTCGGAAGATGTAATACATGCGGTAGCAGGCCGTCAGCAGCGTCATGACCGCGATGACGCCCAGCGCCGCGATGGTGAGGTATTCGACCGGCGGTTGAGAGCCGGGGTTGACGATCTGCCGGAAGGGCGGGCTGAAGATCGATCCGACGCCGAGGTAGACGATGCGCTCGGGCCGCTGCATGATTCCGCCCTTGCAATCCACTCCCTCGCTGTCGCCCCGCGCCTTGGTATAGCTGACCATCAGCGAGCCGACCATCGCGCCGAGCACCAGGAACAGGACCCAAGACTCCCGGTAAAAATACGCCAGGCCGAAGAAGACTAGGGACTCGCCGAAGCGGTCCATCACCGCGTCGTAAAAGGCCCCCGACTTGCTGGTCTTGCCGCTCTTTCGCGCCACGCGCCCGTCGAACATGTCGAAAGTGCCGCCGATGATCATGAACCAGCCCGCCACGCCCATATGGCCGGTGGCGAAGGCGTAGGCCGAGACGCCGCTCAGCAAGAAACCCAGCGTGGTCAGGGTGTTTGGGCTGACGTTGAGTTTAATGAAGATCCATTCGATCGGCGAGATGAACCAGGCCCAATACTCGCGCAGGAAGGGCCCCACCATGCGGGAGGTGTGGCGCCCGACCAAGTCGGGATCCCCGGGCCGCTTGCGGTAGACGAAGACGGCGAAGATCACCACCGTGGAAAGCATGAGGACGTTGATCGCCACCAAGGGTAGTAGCGAATTCCATTTGGGATCGATGCCGAAAATCACGGGATTCATAGGGATTAGCCTGGGGGTAACAGATTTAACCGGGGCCGTCAATGCGGGGCCGGCGACTCGTCACGATCCGCAATACCTCAAGGATTGCGAAGCCTTAGCCTTCGACCGCCATACCCGCCCGCGGGCCTTCGCCGGCCCGAGGCGGAGGGATAAGCCCCACGGCGTCCGGAAGAAAGCGCCGTGGGGCCGAAAAAGCGGACGGAGCTTAGCGGGCCCCGTCGGTGCCGGTCGCGGCGACCGTGGCGACGGTCTCCTCCGCGAGCTTCGCGGCCTTCTCCTTGGCGACTATCAAGGAGGGGTCGATCTTCAGGCTGTGGTCAAAACTGGGCAGCGGCATCGCCTGGCCGTCGGCGTAGACCTTGTGACGGCCGTGCTGCTTGTACCACTCGCCGACCGAGGCGTTTTTATACATGTTCTCGATGATGTTTCTCCAACCGACGCCCGTGTTGTAGGCGCAGAAGGAGATCTCCCCCTGCTGGGTGCCGTAAGGGATGATGCACATCTCGGTGCGGCGGAAGTCGTAGTTGAAGAGGTCCTGGAACCACATGCCCGCGACGAACAGGAAGAGCCACTCGTCCTTCTTGCGCTCGGCGCCGACGCCGTAGTCCTTCTCGGACAGGGACCCGCCGCTCTGCTTGTCGAACTTCTCGAGCAGGCCCTTGAGGGTCAGGCCCTCGGGGAACTTGGTCGGGTCGATGTTGCGCAGCAGGGCCATCGCGATTTGGGCGCGGGTCAGGGACTGCCCGCGGGCCGCGTCGGTGATGCGTTCGACGTCCTTGAGGAACTGCTCCATGTTGAGGAACTCGGAGACGGGCTTGTAGACCTTGGTGCGCTTGTTGACCATCAACGCGGTGCCGATGCCGCAGTTGGGGTGGCAGCCGCAGCTCATGTTGCCCCAATCCTGGTCCGGCCCCTTCACCATGTCGGCCAGGTTGGCGAAGATGCCGCCGATGGAGAGCGGGAACCAGTCGCGCAGCGGCTCGGTCATGCCGGTCTGCCGCTTTACGTCGTGGGCGAGATGCGCCAGGGTGTAGCGCATCTTCTTGCGGTCTTCGTCGCTGATGTCCTCGTCGCGCCCGGTGAAGGAAACCGGCTGGAAGGCCACGAAGCTGATCTTGTCGGAGTTTTCGATCGCGAACTTCACGATGGGGCCGACCTGGTGGTTGTTGACCGTATTGACGATCGTCACGACCAGAACGACGTCGATGCCCGCCTTGTAGAGGTTTTCGATGGCGCGCAGCTTGACGTCGAAGAGATTGCCGATCTTACGGTGCTCGTTGTTCTCGTTGCCGATCCCGTCGAATTGCAGGTAAATCAGGCGCATGCCGGCCTCGTAGGTCTGCTTGCAGAACTCGGGGTCCTCGGCGAAACGGATCCCGTTGGAGGCCGCTTGGACGCTGAAATAGCCGACCTTCTTGGCGTACTTGATGGCGTCGAGAAAGTGCGGCGACATGGTGGGCTCGCCGCCGGAGAACTGCACCGACATCTGGCGCCGCGGCTTGATCTTGAGGGAGTTGTCGAGGATTTCCTTCACCTCGTCGAAGCTCAGCTCGTGGACGTAGCCGACCTGGTTGGCGTCCATGAAACAGGGATCGCACATCATGTTGCAGCGGTTGGTCAAGTCGACGGTGAGCACCGAGCCGCGGCCGTACTTGATGGTCGAGGTGCCGTGATTGCGGACCTCGGTCTTGGGCGACTTGAAATCGCGGCCGGGAAAAAGGCGCTCGATGCGGGACAGGAACTTGCTGTCGAGGGCCATCAGGTCCTCGAAGTGGCCGTGCTTGGGGCAATCTTTGACCATCCAGACTTGGCCGTCGCGCTCGATGATCTGGGCCTTGATCTCGCCGGGATTGCCGTGGATCAGCTCGGTGTAATCCTTCTCGCCGCTGATGATGGCCTCGCGGACTTCCTTCACGCAGCCGGGGCACAGCGAATCGGTGTTGCGGGGATATCCCAATTTCGGAAAGGTCTTCTCGTAGCTCTTGAGCAGCGGGCCCGGCGCCCACTTGGGCTGGAAGGATTTGCCGTCCTTGAACTTGCCGTTGAGGAATTGGAACACCGGCCAGGCGATCTTCGCGGAGCGAACCACCGCGCGATCCAGAATTTTTGTTTCTCCCATGACTCTCTCCTTTACGCTTTTAATGAGATCTACACTTCAGGATTCTTAAAATTTAAAACATTCTAAATACTTGATTATTAAGCACTTTTTCGCTTTGGGACCTTGTAAAGACTTTCCGAGTCAGGGTCAAGTAAAAAGCCGACCCGAAGCGGCGAAGCGCGGGATCTTTCGAGATTTTTCGTACAATATATTTTTCCTCAGGTCGCGAGGAACGAATGAAACGGGGGGTTCGGAAAAAAGGATCCGGAAATTATTCTTCAAGAATGACGCGCCGGAGGAGCTCGGTGTTGATGTCGCGCCCCTGATAGAAATCGTCGAAGAGTTGGGATGCCGCGGTGTAGAACATCTTGAGCAGGTCGAGCTGGTGGAGCATGAATTTCGCGTCCTCCATCTGCTCGCTCTTCGGCTCGATCTCCTCGAGCGCTTCGTTGAACTGGACGTGGCAGCGGTTGATGATGCGGATGCTCTCGTCGACGCCCTCGCGCAGCCTGTCGAAAAAGCCTTTGAGGAACTTGCGCGGGTAATCGCGGTTGGCCTCGTAGAAGTCGCGCCGACTGCCCTTCACCCAGATTTTCTTGACCAGCTTGAACTCTTCGAGCAGCCGTATGTTGACGCTGACGTTGCCCTTGCTGACCTGGAGGATCTCGGAAATGTCGTCGAGGGAAAGCGGCTCGCGCGAAAGAAACAGCAAGGCGTAGATCTGGCCGCCGACCTTGTTGACCATCCCCAGCATGTTGGCGGAGATCTTGCCCGCGCTCTCGATGAAGCGGTCCAAGGCCTTTTCGAGGCCGACGGAATATTTTTTGGAGGCGGACTCCGGAGACATTCGCGAAGCCCCTAGCAAAGCCTGGTTTCGAGTGTCAATGATAGATGCCAGTGGCTCAATTCTCCTCCGGCGGCCCGAAATACCCCCTCCCGAGGCGACGGGCCAGGTATTGGTCGAAGGCGCGCATGCTGTAAGAATGGTCCCTCAGATCGAAAACGCCGTCGTAGGAGGGGGCCTCGTTCATCAGGAAAAGCCGTCCCACGCGATAATAGTCCGGCAATCTCTCGTCGGCCATCGGTTCCCAAAGCTCGAGGCTCAATCGCCGCAGCGCGGGATCGAGGTGGGCCTGCGCCAAGTCCCGGGGCGTGCGGATGCGTTCGAGCGCGGAGAAGTCGTAATTCTCGAATTCGGGCAGCTTCAACATGTAATCAAACAAGAAAATCCGGAAACGCGAGAGCACCCGGTCGCGGTCCTCGGGCCTGCGGAAAGTCGTGCCGAAGGCCGCCACCGTGTAGCGATGGTCTCCCGAAACGTCGGGGGTGAGCAGGGTCGGGATCTCCAACCCCCGCGCCATCCGCACCAATTCGCGGAAGAAGGTGGATCCCACGTTGCGCCCGCGAAGGTGCGTCGGAAGCGTGAGATGGTCGAAATGCGCCTGCAAATGTCCGCGGCGGTCCCGGCCGAGATGAAAGGAGAAGGATCCGCTGTCGGGCTCGCCCGGCACTGCGGTGCGCCGGACCGTCTCGGGCCCCTGCGCCGCGTGCGTCACCAGCGCCTCGTCGGGGACCAAGTCGCCCTGCAAAACCAAGCCGCGGCCGTCGAAACCCCAGCGTAGGTCCCGGACCGAATGCCCCGCCGAGCGCAGGTCGAAGAGACCGGGCAGGCGCCCGCCGTCGAAGGGCATGCCCAACACCATCTCCGCCACCTGCAAGAAGGTCCGGCGGCGCCAGGCCAAGTCGTAGCGCTCCGCCGGCAGGCGGCGCGCCGGCGCGTCGTCGGTCAGGGAGGTGCCGCCGGCCTTCTCGAGTTGCTGGAACAAGGCCAACACCGAGCGCTGCACCAGGGAGCGGACTCCCGCATCGTTGGGAAAGAGGCGCGCCGTCTCGCAAAGCAATTCCCAATTTCGCTCGCGGAGCTGCGTGATCTGCAGGGCCAGGTCGCGCAACCCTTGGTATTTCGCCAAGCGCGCGGAGACGTGCTCGATGGCGCGGAGCACCTCGGCGATTTGGGCCGCCCCCGCCTCGGCGCCGCCGGCCTCCCCGACGATCCGCTGCTCGGCCTCCCGCGCGCGGTCGAGCGCGCCTTGCGCCTCGCGGATCCGATCGGCGAAAAACTCCGCCCATCGCGGATTGCCGAGGTGATTCTTCAGCTCCAGCCCGCGATCCTCCAGGGCCTGCGCCCATTCCTGGCGCATGCGGTACAATTCGAGGCGGTTGGCGACGTCGCTCGGATTCCTCTCCATGTCCAGCTGCCGGTTGGCGATCAAGGCCTCGGTCGAAGGCATGGCTCGGGTCACGGTCTCGAGCCGGAAATCGGCGGGGTCGAAGGGATCGGCCACCTCGCTGCCCCGGCCGGGAATCGCGAGCCTAATCTCACGAATCATGGGGCGGGTCTCGAGATAGTCGCGGGCCCAGAGGGAAAGATCGCGTTTCGAGACGCCCGAGCGAATCCGGGGAATCTGCAGGTCCAGCACCAGGGGGTGATCGCCGCCCTGCCCGTTCTGGTATTTTCCGGCGTGCAGGAATTCCCGCTCGGCCCGGTCCAGCCAAATGTCCAAATGGGCTCGCCCTTCCAATGGATCCAGGACGGAACTCAGGCTGATCGTGAGCTCCTCCCCGCCCGCGCGCCGCGCCAAAAGCAGGGCCTGGCCCAAACCGCCGCGGTTGAGCAGTTCGACGGAGTAGCCCTCTCCCAATAGTCTGCGGGTGCGCTGCAGGATGGGCGCGGCCAGCTGGGCGTTCTCGTCCTCCCGGCCGTATTCCAGCTTTTCGAAGACCTCGAAGTAGGGTCCGCGGACCTCCCGGTTCTCGAGGTAGAAGCGTCCGGTGGCGAGAATGGCCTCGCGAAACCGGTCGTAGGATTCGATCGCCATGCGGTCAGTCAAGAGGTCCTTCGAAGGTTGGTTGCGGACTTGCAACCGGTCGCGCATCATCCCCAGCTGGTAATTCTGGAAGGTGATCGCCAGGACCGAGAACATCCGCAAATCCCGGCGCGCCACCACTTCGTGCAAGAAACGCGAAATTTCCTGGCGATGCTCCTGGGTATGGCTGCCCTTGCAGACGAAGTCGATGAGGCCGGCCACCGCTTCCTCGCGGATGGCGTGGATCATCTGGCGGTCTCCGCCGTTCGCGGCCGGATCGAGCCAGGCCAGCAGGCCTCTTACCGTCTCATGGGTGAGGTATTGCCGCTCGGCCAGGCGGATCAGTTGGGTCCGCATCTCGGGCCATTTCAAGGCGGCGCTCGCGCGCAAGACGGGACGGAATCGGGCCAGGGCCTCCGCGACCGGAGGAACGGCCGCGATGAAGCGCCCCGCGAGGGCCGAGGTGTCCTGGGAGGTCTTGGCCGTGAGTATCTGCTGCAGAAGCGGGCCCGCGGTCTTGTCGGCGCTCTCCGCGAGCATGAGCTTCTCGTGGGCCATCTGCCACTCCTGGAAGGCGTCCGATCCGAGGAGATTTCTCACCGCCTCCGCGGTCTCCAGGTATTCCCCCAAGTCGCGCCACCCTCGGCGGCTGCGGCGGCTGTCGCCGCCCGCGTTCAGGTCGCGCAGCCAGAGGCCCACGGAAAATCCCTCGTATTGCCCCAGCAAGAGGTCGCCCTCGCCCATCGCCCTGCGGAAGAGATCCTGCCGTTCGGCGCTGAGCGGCGAACGCCGCAGCTCGGCCTCGAGGGCCTCGGGCTCCGCCTTCGGGGGAGCGCCGCGGCCGGCGACGACGCTTTGGTAGCGCTGCAGCAGCTTGGCCAGCTCGGGCTTGGCCTCGATGTAGCGCCCCAGCCGCTCTTGGATATCGTTGTAGCGGTGCAGGAGCTTCTCGTAACGCTGGGGAGCAAACACCGACTTGCGGCTCGGCCCCTTGACGTCGCCTAAGTAGGATTCGGCGTCGTGGTGGTAGCGCCGCGTCTCGAGCAGCTTGAGCTGGACGCTGTCCAGCAGTCGCCGCGTCAGCCTGCGACGGCTCTTCGCCCCCTGATTGACCCTTTCGCGCAGCTCCCTTTGGAGGAACTGGAAGCGCGCCTGCCAATCGTGCATTCGGTCGCTGACCTCTTCGAAATGCCTCAGGTTGATGCGATGCAGGACCGCGTCGAGGTCGGCGGGCGGCTCGTTCGTAGCCCGCTCCTTGGGGATCTGCCCCGTCCGCCGCATTCGCAGGTACACTTCGCGGGCGAGCGGAAGATCTTGGTGCAGCTCTTGGGAAAGCCGGTAGCGCTCGCCGGGGGAGAGCTCTTCGTTGTAGAGGGCGTTGACCAAGGCCTTGAAAGGCGATTCCAGTGCCCGCTCGGCGTTGCCGGCCTCGCCCCGCACCGAGGCCGGACGCACCGCCGGGGGACCGCCCTTCTCGTCGGGGTTCCGGATGGACATCTCCAGGATGTGCTCCCGCGAGGGCCCTTCCCGCGCGGGTCTCGGGCCGACGATTCCCTCCGCGCCCGCCGTCGCCAGGACGCCGCCGAAAGGCGGCAAGGGGGTGCGCCCCCTCGCCGCGCGCGGCAGCTCGAGACCGCGCGTGCGCAGGGCCATCTCCTGCATCATCGCCGCGTGGCGCGGGCCCAGCACCTGGTGGCTCAGGCGCCCGCCGACGTGGAATTGCAGCAAGGTGACCAAGGCATCCGTCCAAAAGACGTCGCCGCTGACCTGAGGCCTAAGGCCCAGGCGCATCTCGGCGTAATGGCCGGTCGCGATGCCGCCCAGGGTGCCCAGCTGCTGGAAGGCCGTGCGTGAAAATCGAGTGAAGGCCGGCAGGCGGGCCGCCGCGCCGGTGACGGGATCGATGCCGTGGGCGCGGTCGAAGAGCCGGCCCGAGGCGGCACCGAACAATTTCAGGCAGCCCAAGGTGATGCCGAGACCGGCCAACTCATGTCCGATCGAGGCGCGGTCCCAACGCAGCGTCTCGGGCCGCACCGCCAGGCCGTAGACCCGCGTCGTCCCCCAGAAGGCCAGGACCTCCGCGGGGAAGGCCGCGGCGCTCGCCGCCATCCCCGCCCCGAAGCCCCGCGTCCACCAGGCTGCCGGCCGGGCGGCGAGCCGGGAGAGAACGCCAAGGCGGGTTGCACTGAATACCGTCCCCGCAACGCCCATACCAAGGAGCATGGCAGGATCCGAGGCCTCGCGGGCGAAGTGCCGGGCCAGGTACTCGAAGCGACGCCCGGCGGAACCCGTCCCGCGCATGGCGTTGAATTCCTCCAGGGCCCGCCGGCCCAGGGCCGCGGGCATCGAATCGCGGATCTCCGCCGGGCCTTCCGCGAGGCCCTGATAGATGGCGCCGCTCAAGACCGAATCGCCGTCTCGGGCGGCACGACCGCCCAAGTTTAGGAGTCCGGCATAAAATAATTCCGGATCGCTCTCCTCTCCCAAGGCGAGGAGTTCGTCGAGGGCGCCACCCAAGCGGGTCCGCAGGGCCGCCTGATCGGAGGCGCCCAAGCCGCGGAAGGCCTCACGCAGGCCGCCGGTGTTTCCGGTGATCGTCTCGGAGAGGCGCTGCAAGGCCCTCAGATAGGCGGAGCCATCGCGGCCCGCACCCGCTTCCACCCCGGTGGCCGTGAGCAGAAACGAGGCAACCAAGGCCCGTCGCAGTGGGCTAAAAACTCCGTTGGAATCGGTATTATTAGAGGAATTGGAAAGTAAAGGTCGAGCCCTGAAAGGGCTTAAAGCAAAGCTTGAGCTTCGGGACCCGATCCCGAATGGACGACCGCTGGACATGACCTTACCGCGAAACCCCGGATAACGTTTAAAGGAATAAAAGTCGCGGGTTTATCGCGGCGGCCGGGAGAAGGTTGCGGGGAAACTGCCCCCTGGGGGCGGGCCCCTACTCGACCATCCGGCGGTAGATTTGGTCGGCCTTGCCCTCTTCGGTCAGTTTGTCGTTTTTCTTGGCCTCGCTGAAGGAGAGCCAAGTCAGGAAGACCACCGACAGCAGCATGAAGATGATCGGGATATTGTCGGGCAGGGACAGGATATGGAGAAAATGTTCCATGCCTGTCCCATAGCCGCTTCGCCGCGCTTCGTCAAGGATATCCTGGACTTAGGCGGGGGCGCTTCTCCCTTGAATTCACTTGGCTTCCATGGGAGAGACGCTGCGGAGATTTTTTCCCCATGAAGCAAGGCCCGAGTTCCCTCCTTATCCTGTTCAGCGTCGTCGTCCTCGACCTGATCGGCTTCGGCATCGTGGTGCCGATCCTCCCCTTCTATGCCGAAAAATACGGGGCCAACGCGACGGTCCTGGGCTTTTTGCTGATGTCCTACGCCGCGATGCAATTCCTCTTCTCGCCGCTCTGGGGACGGCTCTCCGACCGCATCGGGCGGAAAAAGGTCCTGCTTTTGACGATGGCCGGCTCGGTCTTCGGGCTCTTGGTCCTCGGCCTGGCCGATTCCCTCGTCCTGCTCTTCGCCGGCCGCATCCTCTCGGGGATCTTCGGCGCCAACATCAGCGTCGCCTCCGCCTACGTCACCGACGTGACCACCGCCGAAAACCGCGCCAAGGGCATGGGAATGATCGGGGCGGCCTTCGGGATCGGCTTCATCCTGGGCCCGGCCCTGGGCGGGGCCCTCTCGGTCTACGGTTACCATGTCCCCATCCTCACGGCCGCCGGCCTCTGCGCGGTCAACGTCGTCTACGCGCTGTTCCGGCTGGGCGAGTCGGAATCCCCTCGCGGCGCCGGCCGGAGCGGCGGGATGCGCTCGGCGCTTAGCATCCCCCTCGTGCAACGGCTCTGCGCGATCAATTTCCTTTTCACTTTGGGGGTCAACCAGCTCGAGTCGATCTTCGCCTTCTTCATGGCCGACCGCTTCCGCTACGACGCGCAGCACGTCGCCTACATCCTGGCGCTGATGGCGCTCATCATGGTGGCGATCCAAGGCGGCCTGATCAAACGGCTGGTGATGCGCTTCGGGGAAAAAAGACTGCTGACGGTGGGAAGCCTCTGTCTCGCCGCGGCCTTCGTCCTGATTCCCGAAAGCCCCAGTATCGCCCTGCTGTTGATTCCGCTGGCGGTGTCGTCGGTGGGTCGCGGCATCAGCCAGCCCTCGCTGATGAGCCTCGTCTCCCGCGGCGGCGACGAGAGCCTGCACGGCTCGGTGATGGGCACCTTCCAGGCCAGCGCCTCGCTGGCGCGGGTCGCCGGGCCGGTCCTGGCCGGCCTCCTCTACGACCGCAACCCCGCCTTCCCCTTCTTCCTGGCCTGCGGGCTCTTGGGGGCGGTTTTCCTGCTTAGCCTCAACATCCCGGTGCGGGACGCGAAGCAATCCTCCCGCGAGCCGCAGCCCGTCGAGGCGATATAATCCCTTAAGGCCGGGCGAATCAGGCCCAGTGGTAGAGCATGAAGTAGATCAAGACCCCCGTCACCGAGACGTACATCCAGACAGGCAAGGTGACCCTGGCGATCTTCCGATGGGCGGCGACGCGATCCTTGAGGGCCAGGTAGATGGTGCGGATCGCCAAAAAGGGCACGGCCGCGGCCAGCACGGTATGGGTGAGCAGGACGCTCAGGTAGATCGTCCGCATCGCCCCGGTGCCCGGATAACGGTGGGTGCCGGTCAGGTAGAAGCGGGTCAGGTAGGAAACGAGAAACAGGGCCGACACCAGGAAGGCCGAGCCCATGAAGGCGCGGTGCCGGGCCACCTTTCCGGCGCGGACGGCCCTCCATCCCAAAAACAGCAGTATTGCGGCGGTTGCGTTGAGCGTGGCGTTCAAAGCGGCCAGGCTGTCTCCCCAACTCATGAGGTCTTCCCTTTCAGCAGGCCGCGCAGGTCGGCCAACAGCTTGCGCAGGCCCTGACCCTCGGAGGAATAGAAGCCGCGGATCCGGCCCTGCGCGTCGATCAATAAAAATTGCTCCCCGTGGACGATCTCCCAGATCTCGTCGTCGGCGCCGCCGCCTTGGGCCTGGGGCGTCGCCGCGGGGACCTTCCCCATGCTGATTTTGAAGCCCTCGACCACGGTCTTCGTCACCTCCTGAAGCGGCCCGGTGAGGAAGGTCCAGTAGCGCAGGTCGGCTCCGTGATTCTTGGCGTAGTCGGCCAGGACCTGCGGCTTGTCCCGCTCCGGGTCGACGCTGAAGGAGACGATCCGCGCGGGAAAATCCGCGTTCCCCGCGGCCATCTCGACCAGGGGCGTTTGAATGTTCTTCTTCATCCGCTCGGTCATCATCGGGCAGGCCCCGCCGCAGGAGGTGAAGATGAAATTGGCGACCCACACCTTCCCCTTCATGTCCTCGTGGCCGAAGGGCTTGTCGTCCTGGGTGGTCAGGCGGAATTCGGGGATACTCCCCAAGACCGGCAGCTCGGGGCGCTGGCAGGCGCCGAGCGCGAGCGCGAAGAGCATGAACATCCAACGAGGCTTCATGAGGATCCTCCATCGAAGAACAGGACGGTGAAGAGAGCGGTGAGATAGACCAGGGAAATCAGGAAGAGGCGGCGCGCCCATTCCTCGTTCAATCCGTTGCGGAAGCCCAGCAGCCCATATCCCAAGAAGGCGCCGCCCAAAACCAGCGCGGCGATCAAATAGTGCGTTCCCGTGACGTGCAGCGGAATCAAGAGCAGGCTGACCGCGAAGAGCGCGACGGTGTTCATGACGATCTGAAAGAGGATGTCGCGGTCGCTCGCCTCGAGGGTATAGATGCGGATCCCCGCACGGGCGTATTCTTCCTTGCGGAACAGGCCGATCGCGAGAAAATGGGGGATCTGCCAAAAGAAGATGATCGCGAACAGCACCAGCGCTGGCAGTCCGATCGACCCGGTCACCGCCGTCCAGCCCAGCAGTGGCGGCATCGCGCCGGGCACCGCCCCCACCCAAAGCGCCGTCGCGGATTTCCGCTTGAGCGGCGTGTAAAACAAAACGTAGCTGACCAGCGAGAGCGCACCCAAGGCGCCGGTGAGCGGATTGACGTAATAGGTCAGCAGGGGGATCGAGACGCCGATCAGCAGGCTACCGAAGCCCAGGACGAAATCCGGGCTGAGGCGCTTTCCCGGCAGCGGGCGGTTTTGGGTGCGCTTCATCAAGAGATCGGTGTCGCGCTCGAGAAACATGTTAAGGGCGTTCGCGCCCCCGACCAAAAGCGCGATGCCGACGCAGGCCACCACGATGAGACCCCAGTCGGCGGAACCGGGCGCCAGGTGAATGCCCGCCGCGGCCGTGATGATCGTGAGCAGCGTGATCCGCGGCTTCACCAGGGTCACGACGTCGACCAAGGTATGGGTGGAAAGCTGGGCCTGGGCCTTCATGCCGGTTCCTATACCGTGGAGGGGCGAAGGCCCCCCGGAACGGCCCCCCTCGCCTCCCCTCCCGCGGTCCCGCGCCGAGCCAGGACCGCGCCGAGGTTCATCAGGAAGAATACCACCAGAAGCAGCGCCCCGACGCCGAGGTGGGCCGTCACGGGAAACAGCCCCAGGGCGGAATGCACGCTCCAGAGACCTAGGCCTATTTGCAGCAGGACCAAGACCGGAGCCGCCAGAGACAGGAAGCGCAGCGCGGGGAAACCCTCGCCGGCGCGGTAGGCGCGCCAGGAAGTCGCGAGCACGACGACGCCGACGACGGCACCGGCCAGGCGATGCAGCATGTGTACCTGGAGGATCGGCGGCGCGCCCTCGGGCCAAAGGCTGCCCCGGCAAAGGGGGATGTCCAGACAGGCGAGCCCGGCGCCCGTATGCCGCACCAAGGCGCCCAACACGATCTGGAGGTAAACCAGAATCAAGGTCGGAAGCAGCCAGGCCTTCCATCCGCGCAGGGACTCGCCGGAGACCGGGAAGCGGAGCGGAAAACACGCGAAGGCGATCCCGGAGACGAGGCAGAGAAAGATCATCGAGGTGGCGAGATGGGCCGTCGAGACCGCGGTGGGCAGGCGGTAGAGCACGGTGATGCCGCCCAGAATGCCCTGGAAGATCACCAAGGCCGCGGCCGCGACCCCCGCCTTCCGCAGGGCGCCCTTCCCTTGTTTCCAAGATAGGAAACAGAGGGCCAAGGTCAGCAGGCCCGTCAGAGCGGCGACGAGTCGGTGGGAGTGCTCGAAGAAGATCCCTCCTTTCATTTCCGGAAAAAAGGATCCGTAACAGGTCGGCCAATCGGGACAGGCCAGGGAGGATCCCGTGCCGTGGACGATGCCCCCGATGAGGATCAAGAACCAAGTCAGGACCGCGGTGAAAAGCGCCAGATATCGAAGGGATGGCGAGGCGTTCCGGGAATCGTGCATGGGACCTTGGTTAGCAAAAAGCCGCCCCCAGGGTCAAGGCAAGGTCCGCGCAAAATAAAAAGCCCCCCGCTCGCGCGGGGGGCTGGAATTTCAAAACGAAGCCGGAGGCTTAGTGCTGATGGCCCGGGTGGTTCAAGGAGATATGGACCTCCTTGAAGTCGTAGGCCGCCTTCTCGGTACCGTCGTAGGTGAAGTTGGCCTCGGCGGTCTTGTCGGCCTCGACGGTCACGTCGACGGTCTTGGGACCGTATTTCTCGTGCCAGGCCTGGATCTTGTAGGTGCCGGCCGGAACGCCCTTGATCTCAAACTCGCCGGAATCGCCGGTGACGGCGTTCAAGGCGTTGTCGTTGAGGACCAGCCAGCCGGTCATCCAAGGGTGGACGTCGCACTTGAACTTGACCACCCCGCCGTCGTCCTTGCTGAAGGTCTTATCCATGGGAGGCGAGCCCTTCGGCTGGGCGCGGTTGAACAAGGTCTTGGTGTCCGCGTAGGTGTGAACGTTGTGCAAGATGGGATCGCTGTTCACGATCTTGACGTTTTGCCCGAAGGCCGCCGTAACCACCCGAGGGGTGTACATGCAGTTGACCTGGTCGACCTCGGAGACGACCGCCGCATCGGGGGTCGAGGCCGCGGCGCCCTGCACGATCAAGGCGACGTTCTTCAGGGTGCCGTTGGCGTTGACGACGACTTCTTCGTCTTTCATCTTGGTCTTGGCGCAGAAGGGATCGGCCTCGCGCTTCAGCTCGGGCATATCGGGGGCAGTGCCGGTGAAGCTGACCTTGCCCTTGATGCTGCCGCTGCCGGCGGCCGGGGCCGCGGGAGCGGCGGGCGCCGCCGCTTCCTTCTTGTCGGCGGGGGCCGCGGTTTCGGTGGTGGTGCCGCCCGGCTTTTTGCCGCAGGCAGCGAGGGTAAGGGCCAGGGCGAGAGTGCTCGCTAAGGCCGTAAACTTTTTGTTTAGCATCTCCTATCTCCTTATTTTCAGAATATTAGGTCAACACAACCAAACCGCGGTTTGTACACGGACTCCCACGGCTCTATAAAACTCGACTCGGCGAGTCAAGTTTAGAGCTTCGCCTGTTTGTCGGCGACCGGCGCCGGCTTTTTGTCGCCCTGGACGGAGGGCTGAGTCTCCGGCGTCGCCGGCGCGGCGGTCTCGCCCTGTAGGATCCCGTTCTTCTTGCCCAGGGTCATCAAGTAGTTGACCAAGGCGTTCAGCTGGCGTTCGTCGTCGCCGCCCAAAACGTCCTTGGGCCCGCTGTTCGGCTCGGGATAATAGCCCGGCATCCGGGTGCCCGGCACCAAATCCGCCGGATTGCGAATCCACTTGTTGAGCCATTGCGGCCGAATCCGCGCGTGGACGTACTCGAGGTTGGGGGCCCAAACCGTCGGCCCTCCCTCGGGGAACTTGTTGCCCACGATGTGGCAGCTGTAGCAGTTGAAGTTTTCCGGCCCCATCAGCCTCTGGGCGGCGGAGATCTCCTCGGGCGTGACCTTGAGGTCCACGACCTCGAAGAGGCCTTCGACTTTGTCGTACTTCTTGAAGTAGCGGATCAGGTCTTCCAGCTCGGCTTCGGAGAGCTGGAAGGTCGGCATCCGGATGTCCAGCCAGGGCCTGACCTTGGGGAAATCTCCCGGATTACGCAGAAAACCGTGCATCCAGTCGGTCTGCAGCCGCGCCCCGGTCGAGGCCAGGTTGGGCGGGAGGAAGTTCGGCTCTTTGATCCATTGGGCCACTTCCTGCCCCTGGCCCTCGATCACGTGGCAGGCCTTGCAATTGTACTTTTCGACCAGGCGGCGGCCCCTCTCGATCTCGGGGTCGTAGGCGATGTACTTGCTGGGCAGGACCTCGGGGGCCTGCCCCTTCAGGAAGACCAACAAGGCGTGGCGCTGTTCGTCGTTGATGTTGGGCTTGGGCATGAAGCTGTCCGAGCGCTCGTCGACGTACATCTGGGGATTTTTCAGCTTGCCGTCGGTCCAGGCCTCCCAGGTCTCGGGGATCTTGGCGTCCCCGAAGGCCAATTCGCTGACGTCCTTGCGGGCGAAATTGGTGAGCTCGACGGAGGGATTGGAGGCCTTCTCGAAGCCCTTGATGGTATGGCAGGCATAGCAGCCGTAGGTGTTGATCACGTTGAAGCCGGCCTTGATGTTCTCGGGATCGGCTAGGGCCATGCGCAGCTGGGCGTCTTCGTCGGGCTTTTTGCCCTTGGAAACCAAGTAAGCCGTGACGTCCTGCGCCTCTCCCTGCGTCAGGCGCAGGCTGGGCATGCGGTGTTCTTTGGACCAATTCTTGGGGTCTTGAATCCAGTTGTAAATCCAGTCGCCGGTGGTTTTTTCGGCGATGCGATCCAGGGCCGGGCCGGAGCCGCCTCCCTGCCCCTCGACGTTGTGGCAGGCGAAGCAACCGACCGTGTTGAAGAGCTCCTTGCCCTTGGCGGCGTCGCCGCCGGGAAATTTGCCGTACTTCCAATTGAAGGGTTCACTCTTGTCGAGGATGTAGGCCAGGGCCTGCACCGGATCCTTGTCGTTCTTCCAAGGAACCTGGGGCATCTTGGTGTGCGGCAGGTATTCAGTGGGCTTTTTCACCCAAGCCAAGAACCATTCGGGATAGACCTTATCCTTGATCTTGGCCAAGTCGGGGCCCGACTTGGGAGCCCACTCGAGCCCCTTGACGGTATGGCAATTGATGCAGCCGTATTCGAGGAAGAGCTGCTTGCCCTGGGTGTAGACCGGCGCCAGGTCGAGGTTCAGCTGCTGGACATGACACTTGTTGCAGCTGGACTGGACGAAATCCCCACGCAACAAGGGGGTTTTCCAGTGGTGCTCGAAGCCGTGGGGGTAGTCCCCCTTTTCCATCGGTTTATGCTTGATCTGCGTGGCTCGCCCCTGCCCGCCGTGGCAGGTGACGCAGCCGTAATCTTCGACGGGGTGGTTGTTGAAGATCTCGTTCAGGTTGGAATGCGTCCGGAAGGGCTCTTTGAGCTTCTCGTAACCTGGCTTGAGGACCGGAATGTGACAGCTGGTGCAGCGGTCGACGGTGCCCCAATTGACCGGGCCGGCCTTGCCGAGATCGTCCAACACGTACTGCTCGATCGGGGCGCCGCGATCCTGGACGCCTTTCAACTGCTTCTGCAGGGCGTCGACTTTCTTGGTGAGGGCCGCCTGTTGGGCGTCGAGATCCTTGAGCTTGTTTTTGAATTGGTTGATCTTCTCTTGGACGGCGAGGAAGGCCTCTTCCTTCTGGACTTGGACTTCGTTCAGCTTCTTGATTTTGGCGTCCAGATCGTCATAGCGCTTCTTGTAGCCGGAAAAATCCTGGCCCTCGTGCTGGGCGTGCTTCCACTGGTAGAAAAGCTCGTCGTGGTCGGCCTTGGCGAATTGCAGGTCCTGGTTGGCGACGTCCATTTCGATCTGCTTGCGCTTGAGCTCTTCTTGCAGGTCCGCGAATTCTTGGCTTTCCAGGGCCTGTTGGGCCTGCTCCCGCTCCAGCTCGATCTGCTTGAGCTTCTTCGGATCGATGCCCTTCATCTCCTTGGCGATCTCTTCTTCGATGCGCTTGGTCTCGAGCCGGGTCCATTCGGCGGCGTATTGCTTCCAGGTGCGGCGTCCGATGGCCTCGTCGTAGACGTACCAGGCCGTCAGGACCATCAAGGCCCCTCCCAGCAAGAACCAGACAAAACTGAACGATTTCTCACGGCCCGCAAGCGCCATACCGGCTCCTAAATATTCAAGTTAATCCAGGGAAGTTGGACGATGTATTTGATGTTGAGGGTCCAGCGCAGGATCATCTTGATCGGCAGCGCCATCATCGTCAGAAACAGGAAGGCCGTGATGCCGTAGCGGACCGGCCCCAATTCCTGGAGAATCTTGGATTTCTTCGACTTCAACTTCCAGTAGATCGGGATGATCGCGTAGTAGGCGCCGACCAAGCCCATCCCGAAAACCGCGGCGACGACGGGGTTACGCAGGGCGTCGAGGCCGGTCCAGTCGGCCAAGAGAATGTTGAGGTCGATATTGGTGAGGGCGACGACCTTGTGCGAATCCCACTCCTGCCAGGGTGCGAAGAAGTTCCAGCCCGGGCCGCGCAGGAAGACGCCGACGATGATCAAGGCGACCCAAAGGATCAGGAAACCGAAGCAGAAGTTGGCGACGGCGAACTTGCGCTCTTTCCAGGTATAGTAGCCGTTTCCCTTCGGGTTGACGTCGATATAGGGGATCACCATCAGGCCGACGATGATCAGGGACGGCAGGACGACGCCGGCCATCCAGGGGTCGAAATAAACCAGGATTTCCTGCAGGCCTAGGAAGTACCAGGGGGCCTTGGAGGGGTTGGGCGTCTTGGTGGGGTCCGCGGGCTCTTCGAGCGGCGCGTCCAGCACCAGCGACCAGACCAATAGACCCATGAAGGCCAGCAGGCCGCAAATGAACTCGATTCGAACGAGGTGCGGCCAGGTATGCACTTTGTCGGTTTTAGGGTCGATGACTTCGGGGATCTCCGAAGCGTCCTTGATATCAGCCATGGTGGAATCCTTTAAGCCGGCCTTACATCGGTCCGGAAATGCCCCCGTCCTTACGCACGCGCCAGAAATGCACGATCATGAGCAGCGCCGCGACGATCGGGATGAAGATGCAATGCAAGACGTAAAAGCGCAGGAGGGTCGGCGCGCCGACGACGGTGCCGGCGGTCAGCAGGCTGCGGGCGTCGTAGCGCGGCGTCGCCACGCCGGTCAAGGCCGCCACCTGCTCGGCCAAAGGGCCCTCGGCTCCGAGCATAGGCGTCGCGCGGGCCATGTTAGTGCCGACGGTGACCGCCCAGATGGAGAGCTGGTCCCAGGGCAAGAGGTAGCCGGTGAAGGAGAGCAGCAAGGTCAGCGTCAGCAAGAGCACGCCGACCACCCAGTTGAACTCGCGAGGCGGCTTGTAAGAACCCGTCATGAAGACGCGGAACATGTGCAGCATAACCATGATGACCATGGCATGCGCGGCCCAGCGGTGCATGTTGCGGGTGACCATACCGAAGGGGATGTCGAACTGAAGGTATTTCATGTCGTTGTAGGCGTACTCGGCGACGGGGCGATAATAGAACATCAGCAGGACGCCGGTCACTACGGTGACGAGGAAGAAAAAGAAGGTCAACCCGCCGGCGCACCAGGTGTAGCGCAGGGTCAATCCGTGGCGGCGCAGCTTGGACGGATGCAGGTGCAGGAAGACGTTGCTGGCGACCATCAGGATTCGGTTGCGGGGGGTGTCGGCGTAACCGTGGCGGAAGACCGACTTCCATACCGAGCTCTTGACGATGGTCTCTTGGATATCTTGAATTTTGTCTTTCATATGGATTCACCTAAAATTCGGGGCGGCGGGCCGCGGCCGCAAGAGGCTTAAGAAAGTTTCAGGAAGGCGTCGGGGGCGTCCCACTCGCCTTTTTCGAAACGGTACGTCTTGGATTTGTCGACGAGGATGAGGCCGTCGGGATCCAGGGAAATCTTCACGCGCTCCAGGGGACGCGGCGCGGGGCCTTCGAAGTTGACGCCGTTCATCTTGAAGCCGGAGCCGTGGCAGGGGCACTTGAATTTCTTTTCGGTGGCGAGCCAGCGCGGGGTGCAGCCCAGGTGAGTGCAGATGGCCAACAGGGCGTATATGCCCTCGTCGTTGCGCACCATCCAAAGACGGTTGCTCTCTTTGTATTTTTCGGAGACCTCCCCGATCAGGTATTCCTCGGGACGGCCGACTTTGACGATGGGCGAAGGCTCGAAGAGGACGCGGGGGTAAAGGAAACGGAGGAAGGAAAGCAGGAGGGCCGTCATGAAGGCGCCGAAGGCGGCCCACCCGGCGAAGCCGAGAAAATTTCTTCTTGTCCAGAGATTGTCTTTGCCCTTTTTCGGGGCGACCCTTTCGCTACCCGGTATCGTCGCTTCTCCAGCCATTGAGACCTTCCCAAAGAGTTCTGCTGCGTCGCACAGCCTTTCAAGTCTGGGGACATCGCCCCAAACAATTCAATATAATCAACCAATTACGCTTGATTCACCCTAGCTCTTAACAGGCGCGCGCATCATACTCAAGGGCCTCCGACTGTCAAGAGAAAAGCCCTGTAAAAACCGGGCGATGATACGGTGCGACAAAGAGACGTCCTAAAATCGAAGGATGGGAGAAAAAGGCGGGAAATCCTAAGGCTCGACGCCGAGGCAACGAAGCGCCTCGAGGTACTTGGCGCGGTCTTTCTCGTCGGCCTTGAGATAGGCGACCTGAAGCTTGCCGGCCAGCTCTTGGACGCGTTCCAAAGAGCGCTCGGCCTTCGTCTCGTGGGCCTGGACGGTGTAGAGGGACAGACCCGCGTAGACGGGCGCGGAAAGAACGTATTTCCGGTTCTCGTCGACGATCCCGGCGAGCCGTCCCAAGTCTTCCGTATTGTGGCCGCGGAAGGTCTTCTGCCCGTCGAAGAGGGCCAGGGCCACCATCACCTTGCGCGAGGTGAGTATCTTCTCGACCGCTCCGGGTTCGCCCGGCTTGGCGGGCAGGAGATGCTCGAGCAAGGCCTCTCCGTTGCCCGGCTGCAGCGTTCCGTCGTCGTTGAAGAACTTGCGGGCCCATTCGTTCTCCGGCTGGCGGACGGCGAGGAGGTACCGGGCGCCCTGCTGGATTTGGTAATTTTGGATGCGCAGCAGGCTCGCCTCTTTTTCCTCCGGCCCCAAGCCGGCGAAGGCATTCTCGGGGAGCTCCCCTTTCGCCTCGCCCATCTTCTTCATCAACTCCTGCTCCTTGGCGTTCAGCTCGATCGGCTTCGTCAATGCCGAGAAATCCAGACGGAGATAGGAAGCCGCGTCGTTCACCGGGAAGGACACGGGCAAGGCCATCAGCTTGGGGATCAAGTCTTGCATGCCATCCGTGATCTGGCGGGAATTGGCCAAGTCCTCGCCCAAGATCCGCTTGCGGATATCCTTGTTATCGACCTCGCCGACCGCCCACTCCATCGCGTCGGGAGCCAGCCAGCGGGCGCCGGCGCGGATGCCGGAGAGGGGCACCTGGTACCAAGGCTGGGAACCGATATTGTAGACGTTATGGTCGTAGACCTCGTCGGTGACGCGGCGGTTGACCCAGGCCTCGTAGTCGCCGTCCACGGCCAAGCGCCGCACGCCGTAATTGAAGATGGCCACCGCAAGCAGGCCGTTTCCGGCCCGGGTGAAGAGCGTGCCGGCGCGGCTTAAGATCGGCGAAGCGGCGATCCGGGAAGAACCGAGCGCCAGCCGCACCAAGTCGGGGCCGAAGAAGGCGACGAAGGAACCCCACTTGCGCACGGGGTGGTCGGGCTTCATCCAGATCCCGGCGCCGCGGTCGAACAGGGTCGCCGAGAGGTAGCCGGGCCCCATGGTCCGCAGCAAGTTGACGGGGACGCGCGCCGTGCCGGAAAGCATCTGCCAACCGGCCAATTTCCAGCTAAAGCCCTCCGCGGCGGTCCGCCAGCCCCACTTCTCCAGGATTCCTTCGCCGACGGCCTTGCCGATCGAATCGCCCGTCTTCAAGCCGACGCTGACCACCTCTTGGCCCGCCAATCGGCTGCCCAGCAAAATGCCGCCGTTCACGCGGTGCTTCAGGACCTCCGCGAGCGACTTCATGCCCTCCGCGCCCTTGGTGCGGACCAGGGCGCGCTCGGCGACGGCCCGGTTCATCACCACTTCCCAGGCACCGCCGGCCGTGATGTTGAGGGAGTGCACGAAATAGAGGGTCATCCCGAACTTGAGCTCCTCGACCTCGACCCGGCCCATGCCCAGCTTGGCGCCGACCTTTTCGGCCAGGTACTTGGAAAGCATCTCGGCGGGAAATATCGTCGCCATCGAGGTGGCCAAGGGCACCCCTTGGAAGGCGAGCCGCGAGGAGAGGGTGTCCTGGAGCAGCATCGCGTTCTTGGGATTCTTCAGGAAGGCCTGCCCCTCCGGGCTGTCGGCCAGCTTTTTCAAATCCTCGAAATTGAGCCCGCGGAAGGCCTCTTGGCCCAGCTGGCGGATCTCGTCGGCCTTGAGGCCGGCGACCAAGAAGGGCACCCGCTCGGGGGCGACGCGGTACTGTTTCGCCAGGGAGAAGATCTCCTCCGGGATGAACACCGAGCGGGGGTCGATGAATTTCCGCGCCTCGGCGAGAACTTCCTGGGGAGGCATTTCGCCGGTCTGTTGGATGTAGCGTTTGACGAAGCCGGCCTTGTTTTCGCGCAGCAGGTCCCTCGCCTCGCCCTCGCCCAAGGACTTCTCGCCCGCCGCCAACGCCGTCCACAGCGCGGGGCCGATGCCTCGGTAGTCGAGACTCAGCCCCTCCTGTTTCAAAAGATGGGTCGCCGCCAGCGCGTCGCGGACCCGCACCAAGGCGCCCGCCTCTTTCAATTGGGCCTCGATCTCGGCGCTCAACTTTTCCTGGGCCCCGGCCTCCTGGACCCGCGCCTTCACCAGGCGGAGGATCTGTCGCTCGAAGCTCTTCGGCTTCATCGGGTCGGTGAGCCGGGCCAGCTGGTGTCCGTGCTTGGACACGAAGGACTTCAACTCCGCGCTCATCGGTTTTCCGGCCGGCGGCTCGCCCGGCTTGGCGTACTCCTTGAAGTACTCCGCCGCCTCCAGGCTGCGGGGCCCGGAGATACGCTTGTCGTACTCGTGTCCCGCCGGCTTGTGGCCCACGCTGGGCTTCGCCTCGATAAAGATCGGCTCGCCGCCCTTCTCCTTGGACTTTTTGGAAATATCGTTGGCGTCCTTCCAGGCCTGGTCGAGCTGGGCCCCGCTTTGCAAGTCGACGCCGACGAAGCCCGCGCTCAACCGCGTCTGCGATTTGGCGAGGATCGGCTCGCGCAGCAGCTCGGGAACCGCCTCTTGAAGCTCCTTCGGAAAGGTCAGGGCCGGCAAGGTCCCGCCCTTGTTGGAGACGTGGAAGGTCTCGCCCGCGAAGACCTTGTTGGTCACCTCGCCGCTCTCGAAATATCGCCAGCGCGCCTTCCGGCCCACCACCGCGTCGGAGGCCTCCTTGGCCGGGCGCTCGCTTTCCGGCACCTCGGGTCCCACGCCTTCCTTGACGGGCTCGTAGTCGACGACCCAGCCGGTGAAGTCCGCGGTGACGTCCGCCTCCTGCATACGGATGCCCTTCTCGGCGATGACGTGCTTGCCGACCCTGCCATTTTGGAAGATCAGGCGCTGCCATTTCGGGGTGCGCACCTTGTCGGCGCCGACCTTCTCGACGTCGTCGATGAACATGTGGCCGTAATTTTTTTGAATGATCTTTTCGAACTCCCGGAAGGTGTCCTTCAAGTCCTCCGGGGTGACCGGCGTCCCGTCGGCCTTCTTGTCCCCGACGATGAAGCCCAGTTCGTCGCCGTCCCGCATCGCCAGCACCACCTCGCTGCCGACGGGAAAGGCGGTGCCGTGGCCGGGCAGGATCCGAATCCCCGACACCGAGTCGTGATGCTGCCCGTTCAGCTTGAAATACTGGCCGGTTTTCGGGTCGACGGCGATATGGTTGGATTCGTCGAGCAGGGAGGCCTGGTTGGCGGGATGCATCTGCACCAGGCCCTTCCGGACCATCACCTTGTTGAACTCGTAAATCAATTCGTGGACGTAGCGGTCCTCGTTTCCGCCGTACCAGGACCGCACGAAGCTGTAGAATTGCCCCAACTCGACGAACATGAGATGCGCACCGCCCGTCTCGCGAATCACGGTGTCGACGCGCTCGGCGGCGAAAGAGCGCTCGATCAACCGCGGCATGCGCAGGTCGTGCGAGACGTCGTAGGCGACAGAATAAAATTGCTCCGCGACGCCCTCGAGGAGGCCCGGAGATGCCTTGTCGGCGACCAAGACGTCCTTGAGCAGGTCGGATTTGCCCAGCGGGTCTTCCGCGAAGCGCTCGGCGTTGTTTAAATAGGTGCGAACGGGCTTGAGCCCCTCCAGCAGGCCCCGAATGCTGTGGACGAGACGCACCGGCGCCCGCTTGGCGGCGCCCTCCTCGCCCGGCTCGAAGTAGCGGCCCTCGGGAATGCCGTTCAAGTCCGAGATCGCGATCTGCCCGTAGTGCAGGCGCTCGGCCTTGCTTAAGTCCTTTTGCGCCTCCTCTTCCTTCAGCCTTAGAGTCATTTCCTGACTTCGGGCATTGGCCAGACGGAAGGCGTGATCGACCTTTTGCAAAAGCTCGTTGACGCTCTCCATTTCGTAGACTCCGCCGGAGCCGACCCGGACGTCCTCGGGCCGGAATTGGACCTCGGCGTAGCCCGCGGTCAGACCCACATGGTATTTGTCCACGAAGCGCTTCCAGGCCTCGTTTCCGGAGGCCTCGGCCGCCTTGGCGATGCGGCCGTGGATGTCCGCTTCCAGCTTGAGCAGGGCCTCCTGCGTCAGCAGCTTTCCCTCGGGGTTGACGACTCGGAAATTCGTTCGGGTTCCCTTGGAAACCACCGAGCCTTGGAAGTGCTGCTTCAAGGCCTCGTAGGTCTGATCGAGGACGATCTCGCCCAAGTCGCGGTTGACGGCGTTGGGGCCGGTGACGTTCAAGTCGAGGACGGCGACGCCGAAGCCGAGGCCTTCGGGTACGGAGGTTTGAAAACGCCGCGCGTCGGTGCGCCGCAAAAACTCGTAGGCGGGATCCACCTCGGCCGCGGGATAGCCCCGCGAGACCGACTCGTTGGCGCGATAGAGCTGGAAGACGATGTCCAAGGCCGCCTCCCGGGATACCGCCTTGTCCTTGCCGTCCTGCAGGGCCCAGCGCTCCAATGCCTGGACGGGGGCTTGGAGCCCGTCGAGGATCTGGCGCATCTCCTGAGCGATCCTCTTGATCTTCCGCTTCTCGGCCTCGATCTCGCGCCCCTCGGACTCGCCGCGGGACTCGGCCGGCTTGAGCGCCCAGGCTGTGAGTTTTTCCAGGGAGCGGCTCAGCTCTTTCTGCTTGCGTTTCAGGTCGGCGAATTGCTCCTCCGCGGAGCGCAGATTGAGGGAAAGCTCGTGGATCAGGCGGTAGCGGGCGGCCTCGGAATCGTAGTTGAGGGCGTGGAAGTTCCCCTTGACCGGAAGTCGGGGAAAGACATCCGTCTTGATGAGATAGGGAGAGGAAGGATCCCGGCTGCTGCGGAAAAAGGCCGAAAGGTAAAACGGCGGAGTACGGGGCAGGGTCAGGGCCTGGCGCAGCATCTCCCCGTGGTGACGTTCCGCCCAAAAGAGCGGACGCTGCAATTCGGGGGCGGAGAGGTCCCCGGGCCCTTGAAAAAGGGTCGGAACCGTCACGCAAAGTTCTGGCAGGGCTTCCAAGGAAAGACTGGGTTTCCCGGATACACCCTTACCCTGAGGTGCCCCTGGTGGTGTCATGTGTGCCCCACGGACGCCCGGCGCGAACCCTCGCCGCATGTCCGCAACTATATGTTATAATTAGGTTTTACCGCTCTTGGTGGGACCCCAAACGTACCATCTTATCCCTGAACGGAAAACCCCTATCTCCCCTAAAAATTTATCGTCCCAATCCCGCCAAAGTTGTGATTTTTCCCTTTAGAAATCAGGAAATTGCCTGTGGATAAGTCGGCAGGATCCGCAGCCGGCTACCGCCCTCTTGATAAGCGGCGTGGCTGAACTGGCCCCGGAAAAAGGTCTCCTGGCGCTTGGCGTAGGCCTGGGTACGCGCGACGATCTCGGCCCGGGCCTCTTCCAAGGCCTTCCCGCCCTGGACGACCTCGGCCAGCTCGGCATAACCGATGGGGCGGATTTCCAAGCGGCGCGGGTCGACCCCGCGCGCGAGCAAGCCCCTCACTTCTTCCAGCCACCCCGAGGCCAGCATCTCGTCGACCCGCTCGGCGATGCGCCTCCGCAATAGCTCGCGCTCGCCGCGAAGCCAGTAGGTTTCGGTCGGGAAACGCAGGACCGGCGGGCGCCGGCGGGTGAGCAGCTCCGAGGGCGGACGGCCGCTCAGCGCGGCGATCTCGAGGTGGCGCACCAGGCGGTTCGGATCGCGGGGGCTGATTCGCGCCGCGCTTTCGGGGTCGAGCGCGCGCAGCCTTTGGTGGAGCGCCTCGGGGCCGAAGCGGGCGGCTTCCGCTTGGAGGCGCCGCCGGATTTCGGGATCGCGCGGAGGGAGCCGATCGAGGCCCTCGAGCAGGGCCTTCAGGTAGAGCCCGGTGCCGCCCACCAGGATCGGCACGCGGCCGCGCGCGGCGATTTCGGCGATCAGCCGCTCCGCCCGGCGGGCGAATTCCATCGCGGTCATCCGCTCGCCGGGCGCGCAGGCGTCGAGCAGCCAATGCGGCAGGAGCCTTCGATCCGTCGGTACCTTCCCGGTGCCGATGTCGAAGCCCTGGTAGAACTGCTGGCTGTCGGCGTTGAGAATCTCGCCGCCGATCTCCCCGCCCAGCCGCTCCGCGAAGGCCGACTTTCCCGAGGCGGTGGCCCCGGCCACGACGACGATGGCGGGGGCGGAGCTCACAGCACCCTCTTGAACCATTTTTCGATCTCGCGGGCCTCGACCTCGACCATGACCGGGCGGCCGTGGGGGCAGTGGTAGGAACGAGGGGTGCCCTCGAGCTCACGCAGCAAGGAGAGCATTTCCTCCTCGGTCAATCGTTGGTGGGCGCGGATTTGCCGGTGACAGGCCATGGTCGCGAGCACGTGGTCGATGCGGTCTTCCACCCCCGCCAGGCCGGAGCTTTCTTCCATCTCCTCGGCGATCTCGCGCAGGACGGCGACCCAGTCGCCGTCGCGCAGCAAGGTCGGGTGGGCCTTCAAGACGAAGCTGCCCTCGCCGAACTCGTCGACCGCGAAGCCGAAGGCCTCGAGGCGCGGGAGACAGGCGCGCAGGCGGGCGGCCTCGTGCTCGGGCAGGTCGAAGGACAGGGGCTGCAGAAGACGCTGCTGCGGCAGGGGGCCGCCGAGGTACGAGCGCTTCAGTTGCTCGAAGCCGATCCGCTCGTGGGCGGCGTGCTGGTCGACGAGCAGCAGAGAGCCCTCGCTTTCGCAGACCAGGTAGGTCGCGTTGAGTTGGCCGATGAGCCGCAGCTCGGAGAATGCCAAGGCGCCGATCCGCGCGGCCTTAGGCGCCTCGCGCCACGAGGGGGATGCGACGGCAGGGGCCGCCCCCAACGCGCCCGGCGCAAAGCCGCGCAAGGCCCGCTCGATGCCCCGCGCATATTCCTCCCGGAAAGACTCGCCCAGCGTGGTCTGGCGGGGCGCCAGCTCGGCGAAGGCGAAGCCGCCGGCGACGGCGAGGGCGGCCTTCCCTCCCTCCTCCGCCGATTCCGCCTCGCGCCAGGGGGCGCGGTCGAGGGCGTGGCGGAGGGTCTCGGAGATCAGATGGTGGACGACGTTGGAGTTGCTGAAACGCACCTCCCGCTTGGTGGGATGGACGTTGACGTCCACCTTGGCGGGGTCGACCTCGAGGTGCAGGACGGCCATGGGATATTGCTGGGTCATCAGTAGGCCGCGATAGCCGTTGACGACGGCGTGGTTGATCAGCCGGTCTTGGACGAAACGCCCGTTGACGAAGACGTAGATCTGCCGGTTGGTCCTTTTGGAAAAGTTCGGGTGGCCGATCAGGCCGCGGATCGACAGCTCCGAGACCTTGCGTTCCACCGGATAGAGCCGCTCCATCGTCTCCCGGCCGAAGAGATCGAGGATACGTCGCTTGGGATCGTCGGCAGCGGGGCAGAACAGGGAGACCTTGCCGTTGTGTTCGAGGCGCCATTCCACCGCGAGGTGGTGCAGGGCCATCGCCGTCAAGAGGTCGAGGACGTGGCTCCATTCGGTCTCGGGGCGCTTGAGGAATTTCAATCTCGCGGGCGTGGTGCAGAACAATTCCTTCACGGAGATACGGGTCCCCCGGGACATCGGCAGCTCTTGCAGCTCGCCGACCTTTCCGCCCTTAACATCCACGGCGTAGCCGACCGGGTCGCTCTCGGCGGTCGCGCTCTCCAGGCGAAACTCGCTGATGCTGGCGATCGACGGAAGCGCCTCGCCGCGGAAACCCAAGGTATGCAGGGCGAAGAGCTCCTCGGCGCGGGTGATCTTGCTGGTGGCGTGGCGCTTGAGGGCCAGCGGCAGGTCGCGGGGCGGGATGCCGTGGCCGTCGTCGGCGACGACGATAGATTTGGCGCCGCCCTGCTCGAGGCTCACGTGGATGCGGGTGGCGCCGGCGTCCAGCGAGTTTTCGACCAGCTCCTTCACCACCGAGACGGGGCGCTCGACCACCTCGCCGGCGGCGATCTTGTGGACCACGTTTTCGGGGAGGACTTGGATGGGGCGCGGGACGGGGGGCATGGGGTCCTCCTATTGAAAAGCGGCGGTCATGGCAAGGGTTGCAGGCTGAGTTTTTTGAGACCGATGTGGTGATTTTCGTAACGACAATGTCCTTGCCCGATCCCCTGGTCCCCGGGGGTATCCCTCTTCACTTTTTTGGTCCGGGTCGATTTTTCTCCGCAAATTCTCCGAATTTGCTGCGCGCCCGAAGCAAGTTCGGGCTTGCCCCGCCGGCCGGACCAAAGGTCGGAGGAGCCCTGTTATCAGAGGCTTCAAGGTGAGGGCCCCTCCGAAACCCGTTCCGAGGGATACCCCCGGGGACCAGGGGATCTACCTCTGTAAAGTTTCCTTCCAGGGATACCTCGGGACCAAGGAATCTACCGCTGTAAAGGTTCCTTCCGGAGATCCCACTGATCCAACTCCGCAAATTTCTCTCTAGGATTACCCCAGAGCTGCCTCCGTGAATTTCCCTTCCTAAGAGTGGCCCTTGGGGTCAAGGGATCTACCGTTTTAATACTGAATTAATTGGGCAAAAAAAAACCCCGCTTCGGAACCCGAAGCGGGGCTTTCTCTGAAAAGGAGATGCGTACTACTTTTTCGCGCGGCGCAGCCGCAGGCCGAGCAGGCCCAGGAGGCCCATGCCGAGGTAGGCGCCGAAGCCCGCGGGGGCGGAACCCGCCGCGTTCAGCGCGCAGCCGCGGCCCAGGGCCTTGTTTAGGTCGGACTCGCTGGCGTTGATCGGGTTGGTGCCCAGGCTGACCTCTTGGCCGTCCGTGGCGCCGTCGCCGTCGCTGTCGGGGTTGCGCGGGTCGGTCTCGCCGGCGTCGACAAAGCCGTTCTTGTTGGCGTCCTCGGCGCCGTCTTCCAGGCCGTCCTGGTCGGTGTCCTTGCGGGCGCCGTTGGTCTCGCCGGCATCCCAGACGCCGTTGCGGTTGGCGTCCTCGTTGAAGTCGAGGATGCCGTCGCCGTCGGTGTCGGCCACCTTCGGATCGAGCTCGTCGAAGTCGACGATGCCGTTCTTGTTGCGGTCTTCCACGCCGTCCTGCAGGCCGTCGCCGTCGGTGTCGAGGTTGCGCGGATCGCTCTCGCCCGGCTCGAAGAGGCCGTTTTGGTTGCGGTCTTCCTGGCCGTCGGGCAGGCCGTCGCCGTCGGTGTCGCTGCTGTAGGCGTCGGACTCGCCGACGTCGCGGATGCAGTTCTTGTTGGTGTCCTCGAGGACGTCCTTGATGCCGTCGCGGTCGGAGTCGCGCTGCGGCGGAATAAACTCGCCGGGGATGCACTCCTTGCTGCAGTTCGCGTCGGGGTTCAGCGGACAGGGATCCTCGTTGTCGTTGATGATGTCGCCGTCCGTGTCGCGCTTGCGGAAGTTGGTCTCGTTGGGACCCTGGATGCAGTCGCGGTTGATGTCCTCGTACTTGTCTGGGATCCCGTCGCCGTCCGAATCCTGAGCCTCGGGGGGCTCGACGCCGGCCACGCACTCGTTGGCGCAGAGCGGGTTCGGATCGAGCGGACAGGTGTCGTTGCCGTCCTTAGTGTCGTCGCCGTCCGTATCGGGATCGAAGGGATCGCTCTCGTTGGGATCGACGAAGCAGTTGCTGTTCAGATCCTCTTCGGCGTTCGGAAGGCCGTCGGAGTCGGAATCGGTGAAGGGATTGATGCTGTCGGGGTTGCACTCCCCTTCGCAGGTCAGATCCGGGTTGTTCGGACAGGCGTCGAGGCGGTCATTGCGGCCGTCGCCATCGGTGTCGCGGTCGAAGGCGTCGGTCTCGCCGGCGTCGACAATACAGTTGTGGTTGATGTCCTCGTAGATGTCCGGGATGCCGTCGTTGTCGTTGTCCAAGTCTTCCTCGGGGACGATGCCGGGCACGCATGGCTGTTCGCAGCTGGTGCTGGTGTTCTGCGGGCAGGGGTCGAGGTTGTCCAGCAGACCGTCGCCGTCGGTATCCGCCTTGCGGGGATCGCTTTCGTTAAGGTCGAGGATGCCGTTGCGGTTTTTGTCCTCGATGCCGTCGGCCAGTCCGTCGAAATCGGAGTCGGCGCGGGTGCCGTTGGTCTCGGCAGGGGCGTCATAGACGCCGTTGCCGTTCATGTCCTCGAGCAAGTCGATGATGCCGTCCTCGTCGGTGTCCTCTTTCGAAGGATCCAGCTCGCCGAAGTCGCGGATGCCGTTCTTGTTGCGGTCCTCGACGTTGTCGGGAAGGCCGTCGGAATCGCTGTCGATCAGCGCGGGATTGCTCTCCCCTTCGTCCAAAACTCCGTTCTTGTTGCGGTCCTCGATGCCGTCGGTGATGGTATCGCCGTCCGTGTCCTCGTTGGCCGGATCGGTCTCGCCGGGATCGACGACGCAATTCTTGTTCTTGTCCTCGTTCACGTCAAAGATGCCGTCGCCGTCAAAATCGGCGGTGGGCGGGAAGATCTGTCCGGGAAAACAAGGCCGGGGCCCGCTGCCGGGGCCGGTGCCGCCGCCTCCGGTGGCGCTTAAGCGAACAATCGCGGAGGCCGGAGAAGTCGTGCCGTCGGGGGCGATACCCACCGCGAAGACTTCCTCGCCCGCCCGGGCGTCGACGGTCGCCAGGAAGGACAGGCCGGAGAACTCGCGCAGGTCGACGATGAAGTTGGTCTCGGAGCCCGAGGGAGCGCCGCGAAAGATCTCGATGCGATCCACCGCCTCAGGCAAGGTGCCGGAGAGCGTGAAATTGGTGGCCGCCGAATTGGTCGGAGCCGCCGAGGAAATGGTCGGGCGGATGTTGGTCGCCGGGCTGTCGATCGGCCCTTGGTTGTTGCGGTAGAGGGCGTTACGCGTCACCTGGTTCTGCGTGGCGTCGTTCAATTTGACGCCGAAACCCGTGTTGTCGAAGAAAAAGCCGTTCTGGATGGTGTTGCGCTGCGAGCCGGACTCGACCAGCACGCCGTTGCCGCTGCGGGTGACGCTGACCCCGTCGATCAGGTTGCCGTTGGAGCCGCTCTTGATGCAGATGCCGGAGCCGGCCGCGCCGCGGACCGTGATGCCCTTGATGGTGACCTGGTTGGAGTCGAGCTCGATGGCGCAGGCGCCTTCGCCGAGGGCGGAGGCGTCGAGAATGACCTGCCCGCTGACGCCGGCGCCCTTTTCGAGGGCGAAACCGGCGGCCGCCTTGTTGTTCAGGCGGATCGTGTCGCGCAGCGTGATGGTGCCGGCGGTGTCGAAGACGATCTTCTCGGTGCAGAAGGACGGAAGGGAGCTGTCCTGGATGTTGTAGCCTTGCTCCAGGGCGCGGCGCAGGCTGCCGGAGATGCTGGCGTCGTCGACCATGGAGGTGACTTTGCAGATCTTTCCGCCGTTGGAGTCTTCAGGGATGTTCAGCCCTCCGGCGACCGCTTCGTTTCCGATCAGGATCGTGGAGAGGACCAGGACGAGTACTGCGGCCTTGCGAATAGCGCGCATAACGACACTCCTATTTGTCATTTAAGGACGGTGAGTCCTTTGCGTTAGAAACCCGAAAATGAACCCTCACGGATCAGGGCGTGCTGCCGCCGCCGCCGTGTTGAATATTGCGAATCATCCGAATCGGATCGATCCCCAGGAACAGCGTCACCGCCGGTCCGGGGCTGATCAACAAGTCGGGCTGCCCCGGAGCGGTGCGCAGGCCGAAGCCCGACGGCACGCCGCTGACGCCCACGCCCAAGCGGATCGCCTGGTTCCAGGTGTGCAAGTATCCCTGCCCCTGGAGATGGAAGCCTCCCTCCGAACCGAAATCGAAGGTCGCGGTGAAGGGCGCGCCGACGTCGGCGTTGGAGCTCATCCAACCTTGGTATCCCAAGGCAACGTTCAGCCCTAAGCCGAAGTGTTGATGGAAGTTGAAGTTCCCCTCGGCCATGGCGTCGATCGCCAGGCCGGTGACGCTGGAGTCCACCGAACCGGGACGGCGCGGGATGCTGAGGAACTGCAGGCCCAGATTGGCGCCCAGGCGAAAGTCGAATATGCGGCCTTGAAAGACGCTGTAGGAGGGCTGGAAGAACAAATCCCCGCCGGTATATCCCGGAGCCACGTCGCGATAGACCGCGGAACCCGGGGCGAAGGAATTGCCGAAGTTGTAACCGCCGCCGATGACCAAATGGAGATTGTCCCAGGCGTTGCGCGCCGTCGCCGCGCTTGCGGCGGGATCGCTGGCCGGAGGCGTCTCGGGCTCGGGGGTGACGCGCCGCACCGGCGGATCGGCCTCGGGCGGCGGCGGAGGCGCCCCCGCATCGGCCGAAGGTGGAGGTGGCGGTGCTCCCGCATCCGCGTGCAAGGGATCGACTACCGGTGGAGTCATAAATTTCTCCTCTCTCAACAAAAAACTTTGAAGGCCCCTAGCCCGCCGGCCCCCTTTGCCGACGGCTGGAATTCGGCGCTTTTTCGGTCCCATTTTCCGAAACCATCTTCTGTACAGAAGTCACGGAGTAAGCGTCGAAAATCTTTATTTATTTTTGGAAACCGAGAGCTTGTTCGGAGCATTTCACGGGAAGTTGCATGATTTTTTTTCGGGACCGCGCTTTTCTCCCGCCCGCTTCGTTTCCTAGGCCGCCCTAAAATCGACGCCAATGACGCGGAAATGGCGCCCTTGTGTCACTTGCGCAAAACCGAAGTCAGCAGCCGGGTGAACTCGTCGCCGAACTCGTTCAGTCGGCGCTCGAAGCCCTCGCGCCACAGCGGGGCGACGCCCGGCGTTGCGGCCTCGTCGCGCAGGATGCGCCGATAGCTTGCCAGAAATTGCGGGTATTGCTGAAGCCGTCGCTGCGTCATCGTCCCCGCATCCACCTCCCCGAAAAAGGAATGCCAAAAGGGCAGCAGCGTGAACTTCACAAAGGTCTCGGGTTGGCCGTTGAAATCCGAGCCGGGATCCAAGTCTGCGAGGCGGTTGAGATGTTCCTGCTTCAGGCGCGAGGGCGGAAGCCCGCGCTGCAGGGGAAAGTAAAGCCCCGCGCAGCTTGCGCAGAGCTCGGGCGGCAGCATCGAGGCCATGGTCGCGTGATAGAAATCATGGAAAGGCACGAAGAAGGCGGGCACCTTCCCCTGCAGCTCCGAGATCAGAGTGGCCTGTCGCACCATCCCCACCGGCGCGAGCAAACGGCCCCGCAGGCGCATCGTGTCGTCGCGCGTGATGATGCCGTCCACGGGAATCGGGCGGTGCGCGGCCTCGCCGAAGCGCGCCCGCAACAGCCCCTCCCAGAGGGCGAAGTTGGGGATGCGGACGCTCAGCCTGCCCTCGCGCAGGAATTGAAGCTGCACCTCGCGGCCGAAGGCGTCCTCGAGCTCGCCCATCAAGTGGCGGAGGTTGGAATATTGCCCCTTGACGTTGGCCTTCCCGAAGGAGGCGTTGGCGTAGGGGAAGCGGATCTCGTAGACCCTTCCCCCACCCTCGGCAAAATCGGCGGCGCGCCGGAGCAGATCCCCTTTGGGTCTTAAGAATTGGCTGCCGAAGGGTTCGATCAGGCGCTCGGACGGATGCACCTCGACCTCGGCCCCAAGCAGGCGCGCGAAGTCGCGGATCTGGAATTCCCAAACCCGGTCCGCGGTCTCGAGGCTTAAGCGGCGGGACAAGAGTTCCTCCCGCGAGGCCTCGAAGGGGACCGCGCGCAGTTCGGGGTCCATGACCTCCCACAGCCGGCGCTCGGTGGCGCCGTAACTGACCCGCGGCGGCGTCTGGCCCTTTCCGCCCGGGGGGAAGTGGTAGTTCTCATAGGCCGGCGCGGAGGACGGCGGAAAACGTGTGGCCTGCATGCGCAGCGGCTCGAGTCGGCCCTCCGCGACGGGGCCCAAAGCGGCCATGGCGAGCTGCGGACCGGCGAAGAGATCCACCGCCCGGTGCGGGAGCCGGGCGGCGAGGGACTCCAGGCCGCGGTGCCGGGCTTTCAATTCAAGTTCGCGCGCGGCGAGTCGCCCGCCGAAGGCGTGTCGGGTCAGACGACCCGCCACGTGGAACTGCAGCAGCATCGCCATGGAATCGACGAGGGTGGTGGCGCCGGACTGCGCGGGTCGCAGGCCGACCCTCTCCTCGAGATGGTGGCCGAGGAAAATGCCGGCCAAAGTCCCGACTTGCTGGAACAAGGTCTGTAGGGGCCGTTCGCGAACGGCCCCCGCGGATCCGGCGACGCCGCGATACGCCGCGCCGCTCGCCCACCCCGCCAGCTTCAAGCCTCCCAACACCAAGTAGCTCGAGGCCACATCCCTGCCGACCGCGCCCGGCCCCCAATCCTGCTCCCGTCCCAAGGCCTGGTTGGCCAGGCGCCCGGCGAAGGTGAAGGCCGGGGCCTCCAAAGCGAAGCCGGCCAGGGACGCCGCGGCCCTGGCGCCGAAGCCTCGCGTGAGCAGATTCGCCGCCGGACTTGCGCTCAGTCGCGCCAGACTCGCCAACCGCGCCAATCGAAACACCGAAACCGCCGTGCCCATCGCAAACAAGGCCGCCGGATCGCTCGCCTCGCCCGCCAGGCGCCGCAGCAGGAATTCCGCGCGCGGCCCCGCGGCGCCCCGCCCGACGATGGCGTCCAAGCGACGCGCGGCACGGCGGGAGAGTTCCGCCGGCGCGACTTCCTGGACGCGCGCGTAGACGCGGGCGGCGGCTTCGACCTCGCCGGCGGACTCCCGGCGCAGGCCGTAGGCCAGCAAGGACTCGCAAAAAAGTTCGGGATCCGACTCGCGCGCCAAGGCGCGCAGCTCGGGGTTGGAACCCAAGCCGGAAAGCCAGGATTCCGGCGCGAAGCCGGGATTTGAGGGAACGACCGTCGACATCTTTCACCCGAAACTTAAAACCGGTAAGGCCTTAAATTCGGACCAAGATGCCGGAAGTTGCGCGATGCGCCTAGCGATTCGGGAAACTGAAATAGGAGGCGGCCACCGAGAGGCCGACCAGGACGGCGGCGAAGATCCAAAGGGCGGGCGTGGAAAACAAGGGAAACATCTCGACCTCTCAGTTGTTGGACACCAGGTTGGGGACTTTCATGAGGGACTTCAGGGTGGCGCCGAAGAAGTCGAAGACCTGGTTCATCAGGTCGGTGGCGCCGGCGTTCTTGGCCTTCAGGTGGCGGGCCAGCTCGAGGTAGATCGTCTGGATCTCGTGCTTGAGGCCCCGCGAGAAGAACAGCGCCGTCGGGTCCTGCTGCATCGCCGCATGATAACCGCGGAAGGCCTGGCTGAACTTTTTGTGGAATTCGAGGGTGAAGAGCGCCTTGGCCATTTCCTCGGGGCAGAGATCTTGGAGTCGATGCACCAAGTCTTCGATTTCGATGGGGTTTTTCGGCTCGCTGGAGCCGCGATTTTCGCCTAATTCCCGTATCGCCATGCAAGGCCTCCCACGGGAAATTTATCGTCGCAATCCGCGAAACGTTGCGCCGGCCGCGGCTATTCGTAGTTCAGGCGATAGTCGCGCCGCATCAAGTCTTGCACCGTGCTGCCGCCCGAGTTGCCGCTGCGGATCCAGCTGATCGAAAACACGCCGTCGTCCGAGACGTGGGCCTGGACGTTGGAATTGGTGTTGCCGGAGGCGATGACCGAGAAATCCGCCGGCGTCGTGAAGCTGCTGGTACCGTTGTAGACCCGCGCGAGGACCTGCCCGCCCTGCTCCCAGGCGAAGAGGAAGTTGCCGCGGTGGTCGTTGGCGATCGACATGGTGTTGGCGAGCCCGCTCGAGGTGATGCGAAAGGGACTTTGATCGCTAGGGCCTCCGAGGACCGCGCCAAAGATGCCGCCGCCTTGGGCGTTCCAGGCGGTCATAATCGAGCCTTCCTCGTTCATGGCGACGCTCAGGCTGGCGGTGGAGGAAAAACCGGAGGTGCCGATGTTTTCGTCGACGTCGCCGGGCGTCACGCCGTGGAAGCTGCGGACGTGGACCTGATTGGAGCCGCTGATCTCCGCCAGGACCCAGGTGTCGCCTTCGCCTCGGGCCACCGCGTAGTGGCTGCGGGAGGTAGGTTCGGAACCCAGATTGAGCGACCCGGCCTGAGTGCCGTCGGCATTGAACGAAGTTGCCACCAGCTGCCCGTTGCCGTCGCGGTAGACGGCGACAAAGCCGTCTCCGGTCGAGACGACCTGCGCGTCGGGGACGTTGGCGCGGTCGGCCGCGCCGACCAAAGTAATGTCGCCGCCGATCGGACTGCCCGAGGCCGAGAGTCGCCGCGCGACGATGCGGGCGGTGCCGGGGTCGCCGTCGGTGCGGGTGTAGACGACGATGGTCTCGCCGTTGTCGAGCATGGCCGCCGAGGTCGTCAGGTGCCGGGCCGTGGCCTCGTTGCTGACCGTCGAGACGCTGCCTCCGGTCCCACCGTTGCGGAGGAAGGCGAAGGTCCCGGTGTTGGCGGGCGTCGTCGAGTCGAAGACCGACCAAGCGACCGCGTTGCGCGCGCCGGCTCCGGTCAGGTCGACGCCGTCGAGGTTGCCCGCCAGAGGCGCGGCGTTCATCGCCGATTCGGGTCCCAAGGGGCTGGCCGAGGAGATGGGATCGCCCGGGGGCGGAGGCTCGCTGGGTGCCCCGCAGCCGGTCAGCAGGGACGGAATCGCCAAGAGGGAATACTGATAGGGAGACTCGCTCCACAGGGGGTTCACCCGGCGCGAGGCGCCGAAGGCGTCGTTCAGCAGTTGGGAGCGGGAGACGGTCGCCAGCGAGGAGACCTCGCCGCCGAGTGCCGCGGGCTCGGGATCCGCCGTGCAGACCTGCGCTTCCTCGGGGATCAGGCGGCAGACGCCCTCGACCTCGTCGTAGACTCCGGGGAGGAAAATTTTATTCGGTGGAGACATGTTCGCCGTTTCCTATCAATTGGTGGATGAAGCCGCCCAAGAGCCCGCCGCCCAGGACAAAGACCTCGAGACGCAATTCGGGCAGGATCGCCCAAGGGGACAACTTGAGAAACCAGATCGCGATCGCGCTAAAAAGGAGCCCAAAGCAGGCCCCGGATAAAAAGAGCTTCATAATGACCGTCCCTATTAAAGATCGGGTGGGAAAGACAAAAGTTGCGGCTGGGAACGGGACGCGTTAGGAAGGCATTTCAAGCACTTAGCCGAAAGGAACCGGAAAGCCCCATGCCCGCCAAGGCCGCCCTCCTCTCCTTGTTGTCGCGTCGCTCCCGGCAATTGCGCTCGTTTATCGCGATGGACGTGCTGGAAAAAAGCCAAGGCATGGCACAATTGGGCCACGATGTCATCAGCTTCTCGGTGGGGGAACCCGACTTCCCGGCCCCAAAGGCGGTGAAAGCGGCCGCCATTCAGGCCCTACGCCGCGATTTCACCCACTATACTCACTCCTTAGGCCTACTCGCCCTGCGCGAGGAAATTTGCCGGCACTACCGAAGGCGCTACGGCGTCACGATCCATCCCGATCAGGTGCTGATCACCGCCGGCACCTCCCCCGCCATGCTCCTGCTCTTCGGCGCCCTGCTCGAACCCGGCGAGGAGGTGGTCTTAAGCGACCCCCACTATCCCTGCTACGCTAATTTTCTGCGCTTCGCGGGCGGCCGGCCGGCCTTCGTCCGCGGCCGCGAGGCGGAAGGCTTTCAATTGAAGCCCGAGGCCGTGAGGAAAAAATTGCGCCGCAAGACGAAGGCGATCCTGATCAACTCGCCCGGCAATCCGACCGGGACCTTGCTGGACACGAAGTCCATGAAGGCGCTGGCCGAGATGGGAAAATACGTGATCAGCGACGAGATCTACCACGGGTTGACCTACGAGGGCGAAGAGCGCTCCATCCTCGAATTCACCGACCGCGCCTTCGTCTTAAACGGCTTCTCCAAGGCCTACGCCATGACGGGCTTCCGCCTGGGCTGGTGCATCTTCCCGCGGGCCTTCACCAAGGTCTTCCAAAACATGGCGCAGAACTTTTACATCTCGACCGCGGGTTTCGTGCAGGCCGCGGGAATCGCCGCCCTGACCAAGACGGACCGGGAGCGCGAGGCCATGCGCAGGACCTTTCAAGAGCGGCGCCGGGTAATGTTGGAGGGCGTAAAGCGGCTGGGCTTCGGCGTCACCGCCGAGCCCGGCGGAGCCTTCTACGTCTTCGCGAACGCCAAGCACTACACGCGCGACTCGCACCGCTTCGCCTTCGACATTTTAGAGAAGGCCAAGGTGGGAATTACTCCCGGCATCGACTTCGGTCCGTCGGGAGAGGGCTACGTACGCTTCTCATACGCGACCGACGTGAAGGAAATCCGCGAGGGCTTGGGGAGGATCGAGGAATATTTACGACGGCGAAAGCTGTTGCGGTGAGCAAGGTTCGCCCCTACACCGTCAATTCGCCGCCGAATCCGCTTCCGCCGGCTGCTTCGAGAGGCTCTTCGGCTCGGCCCGCCTGGGCATGTCGTTGCCGACCGCGTCCAACTCGTAGGAGATGGGGTCGCGCGCGGAGGACGCCGCTTCGCCCTCTTCGTAGAAATCGCCGCTCAAGTCGTTCTCTTCCACGTCACCCTCTTTTTTTCCGAGAAAGTAATCGCGGATCGAACGCCCCGCCTTTTTGAAACCCTTGGCCATCGTATGCCCCGCGGTCTTGAAGGCCTTGCCGGTGACCTTGGCCCCCTTGACGAAGCCTTGGCCGATGCTGCCCGCGCCGGAAGAAAAATCCTTGCCGGCCGAAGCGGCCAAATCTTCATCGGGATGGGAGGGAGTGACGGTTTGAGTCGGCTCGGTCGCCGAGTGGGTCGGTAAGGCTTGCAGGGACTTCTTGCCCACCGACTCGTTGGCACCCAGGGCCTTGGCCACCGCCCCCACCGAACCTAAAAAGGTCAGGGCGAAGACGAGACCCCAAAATCGCTTGGAAAAATTGGACTTGTCCACAGGACCTCCTTTCGGGTCTTCACTTCAGATTTCATGGACTTATCACAAGTTATCCCAAATGGGAAGAAAATGCCTTGTGGACAATAAAAAAAATGCCCCAGAAGGATTCTGGGGCCATTTTTGGCAGGTGATGGTGCAATCAGATGCCGAGGACTTTGTCGGAATGGCTAAAAAAGAAATCGCTGACGAACGGCGTGGCTTTGGATTCTTCGACCTGCCACTGAGGTGCGCCAGTGACATTCGGCGCCTTGGCAGGGGCCGCCGCCTTCGGCTCGGCCTCTGCTCGGGATTCCTCGCTGAGGAGCTTTTCGAGAACCTTGGAATCTTGGGCTTTGTCTTTTTCCAGGGCCATGGTTGCTCTCTTTCCAAAAGACTTTGGAGAACCTATGGAAAAATCGTGCATAAAACAGGCCACAAGAACTAACCGGGGAAAATAATAAATATATTTAATATTATTAATTAGATAGATGAAGTTACAGAAAAGCGGTAAAAAGGTCTGCCCCGCTGATTTTGGGGCCTAAGCCCCCCAAAAGCTCCTTTTTTCTGGGTGTCCCACCCTCCACTTTGGATAAGTTCTGTACTTAAAATGGATGTGAATATCTAAAAAATATGGCCATTTATGCTGCATTTTTCGGCAAATGTCGGGTTATTTGACATCTGGCCCCTAGCATCCAAACCCGAAGTCCGAAAAAAGAGGGATCGCCACCCCAATTCGGCCTTGGAAAAATTAATTCACATGTGAACAATAAAAGCGCTTGGGACTGCCACCTTTTTCGAAGAAATTTTATATAAAACTCAATAAAAACAATAAATTATAAAATATAAATCCTTGGCACCCGAATTGCTTTCTCTAAATCCGGACTCTGAGGAGGGTCTTTTGGATGGAAAGCAATTTCTCTTCTTCGATCTCGCAGCCTTCGTATCAAAATTCGGTTTCTCACCCGGCGCCGAGCAAGGCCCTGGGAACCCATTCCACCGCGACCAAGTCTTTAGGCCAAGGCGCCGCCTCCAATCCCGAGTTGGCCTCCTGGTACGAACAGGCCTACGCCTATTACAACGCCGTCATGGCGGGCGATCCGAACACCCCCAAGCCCGACGCCCAGGCTTGGAACGCCTTCCTCGCCCAGATGCAATGGGCCGCCGGCCAGCTGGGCTACGGCGGCGCGCAGTCCTGGGATCCCGGCATGGGACAAGGCGGCCCCATGGGCCCG
>JAANMV010000255.1_pt1 | contig 66026 bp, 55 predicted proteins | sample 7279661 | NCBI WGS metagenome assembly JAANMV01 (sample SAMN14094540, study PRJNA606508) | bioreactor metagenome | isolation source: A lab-scale SPAN reactor treating ammonium-rich wastewater day 121 | place: Ireland: Galway | collected 2017-05-16 | reverse complement strand
CAATCAACAGTCAACAGTCAACAGTCAACAGTCAACAGTCAACAGTCAACAGTCAACAGTCAACAGTCAACAGTCAACAGTCAACAGTCAACAGTCAACGATTGGCGAATAGTAAACAATACCTAATAATTAATAACCATCGTCTTTCGTCTAACGTCTAACGTCTAACGTCTAACGTCTAACGTCTAACGTCTAACGTCTAACGTCTAACGTCTAACGATATCGCGCAGGGCGTAGAAGAGGTCGGGGTGGCGGAAGGTGAAGCCGAGATCGAGCAGGCGCTGGGGCAGGGCGCGCTGGCCATCGAGGACGAGGGTGGCGATCTCGCCCAGGGCAAGGCGCAGCGCGATCTCAGGCGCGGGCAGGAGAGAGGGGCGGTTCATCACCCGGCCCAGGGTGCGGGCGAATGCTTTCTGTGGCACCGGGTTGGGCGCGGTGAGGTTGAAGGGGCCACTGGCCTTCTCGTTTTGCAGCAGGAATTTGAGGGCGTCGATCTCATCGCGCAGGTGGATCCAGGGCCACCATTGCCGGCCTCCGCCGATCGGGCCGCCGGCGAAGAGTTTGGTCTGGAAGATGGTGATGGGCAGGGGGCCGCCGGCGGTGGTGAGCACCAGGCCGGTGCGGGCGATGGCCCGGCGCACGCCCATCTGCTCCACCGGCGCGGTGGCGTCTTCCCAGGCCTGGCAGGTTTGGCCAAGGAAATCGGCGCCGGCAGGGCTGGCTTCGGTCAGGATATCGTCATCCTGCCGCTGGCCGTAGTAGCCAACCGCGGAGGCTTGCAACAGCATCTGCGGTTTGACCGCGGCGGCTTCGATGGCCTCGACCACGGCCAGGCCGGCGTAGATGCGGCTTTCGTAGATGGCGCGCTTGCGTTTTTCGCTCCAGCGGGCGGGGATGCGCCCGGAGCCGGCGATGCTTTCGCCGGCAAAGTTGATGATGGCGTGGGCGCCATCGGCCAGATGCCCCCAGTCCGCGGCGGTGCGGGCATCCCATTTGTGGGCGCGTACGCCGGGGGGGAGGCTGTTGGCCGCGCGGGCGGGATCGCGGCTGAGGACGATGACTTCGTAGCCGCTTTGGGCCAGTTCTGCGGCCAGGGGCTTGCCCAGAAGCCCGCTGCCGCCGGTGATGATGACTCGCATGGGTGGCATTCCTCGGTGATGGATGGGTGTGGAGATCAGGAAAGGAGGGTATCGAACCAGTCGAGCACCGCCGCGGCGCGTGCATCCAGGTGTGCGGATGCGGCCTGGGCGTAGGCGCGCAGGTAGTGACGCAGCGCCGCGGTGGGCAGATCGCGTTCAGCAAGCAGGGCGTCGATCCAACTGAGATCGTGGCTGAGGAAGGACATGTCGCCCAGACGCAGGGCGGCGGCGATGTTCTGGCCAAGATGGGTGTTGGCGATGGTGAGATGCGCCGGCGAGATGTGGCCGCCGTTGGGTTTGAGGATCTGCCAGACGCGGGCGCCGATCAGGGGGCGCTGTTCTTCGAAGTGGCGCAGGGCCTCGATCATGGCCGGGGAGGTGGGGGGCGTTGCGCCGGCGGGCGTGGGGTGGGCCAGCAGGTGCTCGATGCGCGTCACCGCGTTGTCGAGGGTGTCGCCCAGATAGTGGCCGGGGATGCGGGCGGCCAGTTCAGGGATATCGGAAAAGACCAGGCCGCCAAAGGCCAGGGGGATGCCCTCTTTTTGCAGCATTTCGGCCATATCCAGCAGGGTGGCCGCGGTGTGCAGGAGCTGGGCGGAGAGGATGACGAGCTGCGGCCTGACCTGTTGGATGGTCTGACTGAAGCGGGTGAGGGGGACGTTGGCGCCGAGGAAGAGGGTGGGCCAGCCATGCCGCCGCAGCAGGAAGGTGATCAGCATGGGGCTGAAGGTGTGCAGTTCTTCTGGCGGGCAGCCGACGAGGATGCGTTGGGTGCGGAAGGGCTGGGGCGCGGCCGCGACCATGGCGTCGAGCCGGCGCAGGGCCAGGGCGGAGGCGAAATGTTCTTGCTGGGCGGTGACGTGGCCCGCGTGCCAGCCTTCGCCGATCTGAACGATGGCAGGGCGGATGATGTCGAGGGCGACGGTTTCGGGGGAGTAGAGGGCGAAGGCCTGGCTGAGGATGTTTTCTCCCCTGGTCTCGTCGAAGGCCAGGCAGGCTTCCATCCAGGCCGTGGCCAGGTCGGGCAGGGCCCCGCCGGCGGCTTGGGCCGGGGCGATGGCGCGAGGGGGGGGCGGGGCTGTGGGAACGGCTTTGAGTGGATCCTGCCCTTCGCCGGCCAGCTTGTGCCATAGATCCACGGCGCGGCTGATGGTCAGCCCCTCATCCTGACGGGTGATCAGCCATTTGATGATGTCGATATCGCGCTGCGAATAGAGGCGGTGTTTGCCGCTGCTGCGCGCAGGCGAGGGCAGGCCGTAGCGCCGCTCCCAGGCCCGCAGGGTATCGGGCTTCAGGCCGGTCTCTTGCACGACGGCTTTGAGGTTGAAGGTCGGGGTTTCGGCGGCGGGGCTGGTCATACGGCGTGCGTGGGAAGCAGAGGAGGGGTGATTTGGACATGTACAGGTTTTGTCTAGGCGCAGGATAGCACGTCGGCCCGCGTTTGTCAAGTTATTTTCCGAGAATTTTCCAGGAATTGCGCCATTTCGTCGCGTGGGGGCGGGGGCGGTTCGGGCCGCGCCGGCCGGGCAGGGCCAAGATGACATCTGCGGCCTTGTCCCGTATAATCCCGGCAGCGCTTTTCCTCTTTTCCTTCCCTTTTCCCGTGCCTGCGCCGTGCCCGATCTGCCTCCTGCCCTGATCGATTACTTGCTCTATGTCGCCGCCTCTACCGGCTACCATCTGTTGGTGCTGCTGGGGCCGGCGACGGTGCTGGGGTATCTGATCCACCGCACCGCCGCGGCGATCAGCGTTGCCATCATCAGGCGCTTGCAGGTGGGCTTGCTGGGGTATATGTGGATGATCGGCTGGCCGGGCACCGTCGTGCACGAGTTGGGCCACTTTTTGATGGCGCTGATCTTCGGCTTCAAGGTGCTGGACAAGAAATGGGTCGATTTCAACCCCAAAGGGGGATCGTTGGGGCATGTCCGGATCAGTCCGCCCAAGAATCTTTATCAGCAAATCGGGCTATTTTTTATCGGCATCGCGCCTATTTTGTTCGGCACGCTAATTATTTATCTCAGTTCGCGCTTGCTGTTGGGGCCGGAGATCTTCACGCCGATGCGCGAGATCACCATCTCCAGTGAGGTGCTGGAGTCGGGGGCGAAGATGGAGACCTATCTGTTCCAACTGGCGAAGCACATCGGCGCTGTGTTCGATGCTCTTTTTACCGAGGCCAACACCAGCAGTTGGCGGTTTTGGGCTTTCATGTATATCGCCCTCAGCGTGGGCAGTTCCATGCACCTCAGCCGGGCGGATCTGCGGTCAGCGTCGTATGGGCTGCTGGCGATGGCAGCCCTGATCCTGACCGTGAATCTGATCGTCGCTGCCATCGGCGTCTGGCCCGATGTGTGGTTCGAGACGATCGTCGGCTGGTACAGCGGGTTCTATGCACTGATGGCTTTTGTGTTGTTGATCAACCTGCTGTTTGCGGCGGTGTTGGCGCTGCTGGCGCTGTTCGTCTAGGGTTGCGCCGCGCCCGGCTGCGGCTCAGGAGGGGCCGGGGGGGCCGGGGGCGATGACGGTGAGGAAGGTGAGCGGTTCGTCGCCCTCGTTGCGCACGCCATGCGGGATGCCCGCCGGGGCCAGGATGAGCAGGCCGGGGCCGCAGGTCTGCGTGGTCTCGGCCACGGTGAAACGGCCCTCCCCTTCCAGCACCAGGTAGAATTTGTCCTGATCGGCGTGTTCGTGCAGGGGTTGCTCCTGGCCGGGGCCCAGGGTGTTGAGCCCGGCCAGCAGCCGCGGGCTGTGAAAGAAGGTGGTCTTGAAGGGCTTGTCTGCACGCTCTTGGGCGTGGTCGCTGGGGCGGAGCAGGAAATCGGTCATGGCAGCAGGTGTGGGGATGGGGTGTCAGGGGGCCGCGGCCGGGTTGGCGGCCTGATCGGCCAGCGCGTCCAGGTCGGCGCGCAGGGCGTCGAGCATGATCTTTATCCTACCACGGGGGGATGGGTAATTAGTAATCAGGGGTCAGGGGTCAGGGGTCAGGGGTCAGGGGTCAGTATTCAGTATTCAGGGGTCAGTATTCAGTATTCAGTGGTTGTAACTGTTCAGGTATATTTGCCAGCATATTGGGCCGAAATGCATAGAGATAATGTTTTATCCTGCCATAACAACCTGCTTCAGCAGGTTTCTGATATCAGACCGTGAATTCATTCACGGGGTTGATGGCGTTATCCTGCCATAACAACCTGCTTTAGCAGGTTTCTGATATCAGACCGTGAATTCATTCACGGGGTTGATATCAGACCGTGAATTCATTCACGGTCTGATGGCGTCATCCTGCCATAACAACCTGCTTTAGCAGGTTTCTGATACCAGACCGTGAATTCATTCACGGGTCTCATTCACGGGATTGATATCGGGACTGCTTTCATCTTTTATCATCGCCTTCATCATCACCGAGTCGGGCGGCCATTATCGGGCAGGTGAGGGCCAGTGGTCGGGGGTCGGGGGGGGTGCTGAGCGCGGCATTGGCGCTGCGGCCGGGGCTGGCGTACAATAGCCCCGCTTTTTCCCCTCCGGCTCAATCGAGGCGCCCCATGCCCACCGCAGCCCCGGCCAAAATCACCTGCCAACAGCTTTATAAAATCTTCGGCAAGCATCCCCAGCGCATTCAGGCGGCGCTGCAAGCCGGCGCCACCAAACAGGAGGTGCTGCAACAGACCGGGCATGTGGTCGCGGTCAAGGATGTCTCCTTCACCGTGCGGCAGGGGGAGACGTTCGTGGTGATGGGGCTGTCGGGCAGCGGCAAATCCACCCTGGTGCGCTGTCTCACCCGCCTGATCGAGCCGACCAGCGGCCGCGTGCTGCTGGATGGCGAGGATATCCTGACCATGGACGAGGCGCGGCTGCGCCAACTGCGCCGCCACAAGATGAGCATGGTCTTCCAGCATTTCGGTCTCTTCCCCCACCGCCGCGTGATCGATAACGTGGCCTATGGCCTGGAGACGCAGGGCATGGACAAGCGCCAGCGGCTGGCGCGGGCGCAGGAGGCCTTGGAACTGGTGGGCTTGAAAGGCTGGCATGACCATTTCCCCGGCGAACTCAGCGGCGGCATGCAGCAGCGGGTGGGTCTGGCCCGCGCCCTGGCCGTCGACCCCGAGATCCTGATCTTCGACGAGCCATTCAGCGCCCTCGATCCCCTGATCCGCCGCGAGATGCAGGATGAACTGATCAAGCTGCAAGAGATCATGCACAAAACCCTGATCTTCATCACCCATGATTTTTTGGAGGCGATCAAGCTGGCCGATTATCTGGCGATCATGAAGGATGGGGAGATCGTGCAGATGGGGCCGCCGCAACAGGTGGTCTTGCATCCGGTGAATGAGTACGTGTGCGAATTCACCGAAGATGTGCCCCGTTCGCACGTCGTCACCGCCGCCGCCATCATGCGCCCTCCCCTGCCAGAGGATGGGGCCGCCTATCTGCCCGCGGTTCCGCCTGATGTGACCTTGCAGGCGCTGGTGCCGATCGCCGCCGAACGGGACGCGCGCATCGCCGTGCGCGGGCAGGAGGGCGATCTGCTGGGCATCGTCGATCGCCGTGGGCTGATGTTGGCCCTGGCCGGGCTGGAGTTGACCTGAGATGGCCGCGCTGGCGCCTGCCCGCAGTTTGACCCTCTCTCCCCGTTGGGTGCGGTGGCGGTGGCCGCTGATCGCGGCCGGGCTGTTGGCGTTGGCCTTGCTGCTGCGGGCCTTGCCCTGGGACACAACGACCTGGCCGGAGGCCTGGGATCTGCATCTGCGCCGGCCCATCGACGCCTTCCGCTACTGGGTGATCGGCCATCGCAACACACACTGGCTGTGGCTCTGGTTCTTCGACCCCCTCAGCGCCGCCATCGATTGGAGCATCCGCCGTATCGAACAGGCCCTGCTGGCCACGCCCTGGCCTTTGCTGGTGGGGGGCGTCGCCCTGCTGGGGCACCGGCTGGGCCGTTGGCGTTTGGCCTGGCTCTCCGGCGGCTGCCTGCTGCTCATGGGCATGATGGGCCTGTGGGCCCAGAGCCTGCAAACCCTGGCCCTGATGGTCGTCTCCGTGGGCATTGCCCTGCAATTCGGCATTCCCCTGGGCATTTGGGCCGCGCGCAGCCCCCGCGTCGATGCTTTTCTCCGTCCCATCCTCGACGCCATGCAGACCATGCCCGCGTTCGTCTATCTCATCCCCGTGCTGCTCTTTTTTGGCATCGCCCGCGTGCCCAGCGTCATTGCCACCGTCATCTACGCCCTGCCCCCGGCCATTCGCCTCACCACCCTGGGCATTCGCCAGGTGTCGCCGGCAACCGTCGAAGCGGCCCGCGCCTTTGGCTCCACCCCGCGGCAGCTGCTCTTCAAGGTGCAACTGCCCCTGGCCATGCCCACGATCATGGCCGGCGTCAACCAGACGATCATGATGGCCCTGGGCATCGTCGTCATCGCCGCCCTGATCGGGGCCGGCGGCCTGGGTCGAGAGGTCTTGGTGGGGTTGCAGCGACTGCGCGTGGGCCAGGCCTTCGAGGCAGGATTAGCGATCGTGTTCATGGCCGTGCTGCTCGACCGCCTCAGCCTGGCGCTCAGCCATCTCAGCATCGCCAAACGCCGCCACGCCCCCGCTGATCTGGGCCGATGGGCCGGATTGCAGGCCCGCTGCCCCCTTCCCCTGCGCCGCCACGGCTATCTGCTTGCCTTTCTGTTGCTGTTGGCCGGCGTCTACGCCGTGCACGCCACCCTGACCGACCTGCGCGTCTTCCCGGCCTGGCTGCGGCTGCCCCTGGCCGCGCCCATCGACGCCGCCGTGCGCTGGGCCCGCGACCATCTCTACGAGATCGGCAACAGCGGCCTCGGCGCCGGCCCCTTTTCCGATTTCCTCACCCTGCATGTGCTGACGCCGCTGCGCACCCTGTTCACGGCCACCCTGCCCTGGCCGGCGATGATCCTGGCCGTGGCAGCCCTGGCCGCCCACGCCGGGGGATGGCGGCTGGGCCTGGCCGCGGCCCTGGGCATGCTGGCCATGGGCTGGCTGAGCATGTGGAATCACAGCATGGACACCCTCAGCCAGACCATCGTGGCCGTGGCCCTGGCCATCTTCATCGCCCTGCCTCTGGGCGTGTTGGCAGCCAAGAGCGACCGCTTCGAGCTTCTGCTGCGGCCGCTGCTCGATTTCTTGCAGACCATCCCCCCCTTCGTCTACCTGGTGCCGGTGATCATGCTTTTCAACGTCGGCCGCGTGCCCGGCATCATCGCCTCGGTGCTCTACGCCCTGCCCCCGGCCATTCGCCTCACCAATTTGGGCATTCGCCGGGTGGATCGGGAGATCCTGGAAGCCGCGCGGGCCTTTGGCTCCACCCCCGCCCAGATTTTGTTCAAAGTGGAACTGCCCCTGGCCATGCCCTCGATCATGATGGGCATCAACCAGACGGTGATGATGGTGTTGGCCATGGTGATCATCGCCGGGCTGGTGGGCGGCGGCGGCCTGGGATTGGAGGCGGTGATCGGGCTGGCCAAGAATGAGACTGGCCGCGGCGTGGAGGCTGGCCTGGCCATCGTGATCATGGCCATGATCTTCGACCGCATCACCCAGGGCTGGGCCGGCCGCTGGCGCATCGCCAGGGGCAGCTAACACCCGCGCCGCCCGCAAATGGCGGTCACACTCCACCCCACCCCACCCCACCCCACTACACCTTCACGCCTAGGAGCGAACCCGCATGGACGATTCCAGCCGCAACGACATCCGCCGGTTGCTGAAAAGCTTCGGCATCCTGGCCGATGAATACCTGATCGCGCATCTGGCCGCCAACCCGCATGTGCAGAGCCTGCGCCTGCGCATCAGCGTGGAAGACCTGACCGATTATGGGGACGCGCCCCCGCATTCCCCCCTGGCCATCGACATTGTGGGCGATGTGCGGCGGTGAAGAGAAGGCGCGTTTCCGCCCTTTCCCGCCGCCAGTTTCACGATCTCTGCCAGCGTGCCTATCTGCTCCGCCACGCTGAAAGCGCAATCCCCGCCTGCCCCAGCCAATAGCTGAGGATCACCCCATAGCGCGCCAGGGCCACCCGATCCACAAAACGGTTGTAGGCCAGCAGCGTATCGCTGAAGGTGAAGAGCAGCGCTCCTACCAGCCCGGCCAGGGCCGAGAAGCCGAGAATCCCGGCCACGCCCACCCGGCCCGCGGCCCGCCACAGCATGGTGCAGATCACGATCACATAGAGCAGCACCGGGATGGCAAGACCGCCCAACTCCCCGCGGGTGAAGAGGATGGCATAGATCGCCGCTCCGTACAGATAAATCGGCAGCGCCCGCTGCCAGAAAAGTTGGCGGCTGTCGCTGGTGAAGGCGACGATGTAGGCCACATGCGCCAGCAGAAAGGTGACCAGGCCGGGCAGGAAAGTGGCTGCTGAGGCCTCCAGCAGCACATCTGCCACCGCGGACAGCAACAGCCCCGCCGTAATGGCCCGCTGGTAGCGCGCCTGGGTCGGCAGCCCCGCCACCCAAACCGCCAGGCACAGCACCGGGATCGGTTTGGCGATCATGCGCAGCCAGTAGAGGTCGAGGGCGTGGCCGATCAGAAACAAAAGCCCGGCAAGAATGGCGGCCAGGGCCAGCGCCCGCGCCCGCGGGGAGGCGGCGGCGAAGGAGGGATGGTTGGTGTTCATGGTATATATTGTGTAAAACGTAAAACGTAATGCGTAATGCGTAATGCGTAATACGTTTTACGTTTTACGCATTACGTTTTACGTACGATAACTTGTCTATTCGGATAGGACAAGCTATGTTGGGGATTGCTTCGGGGCTATCGCCCCTTGCAATGACACATCAGGTGAACAATCAACAGTCAACAATCAACAGTCAACAGTCAACAGTCAACAATCAACAATCAACAATCAACAATCAACAGTCAACAGTCAACAGTCAACAGTCAACAGTCAACAGTCAACAATCAACAGTCAACAGTCAACAATCAACAGTCAACAGTCAACAGTCAACAATCAACAGTCAACAGTCAACAGTCAACAACTAACGTCCACTGACCACTGAATACTGAATACTGAATACTGAATACTGAATACTGAATACTGACCACTGACCACTGCCTAAGGCATCCATCCCTTCCACGTCGCCTCGTTGGCTTCGATCCAGGCGCGGGCGGCTTCCTCTGCCGTCTTCGACTCCAATTCCACCGCCGCGATCATCTGAATCTGATCCATCGTGGTGTAATTGAAATTCTTGAGGAAGGTGTAAACGTCGGGCGCGTAATCCTGCAGCCCGGCCCAGAAGATCTTGAACAGATCATCCGAAGGATAGGCGCAATCCACGCCGCCGCTGTCGCTCTTGGCATAACAGGCCTCGCTGTATGCCGGCAACTCCACCTGCGTCAGGTCGAACTGGGCATGCACCGAGTGCGGCGTCCAGAAATAGAACAAGATCGGCGCCTGCCGACTGTACGCGGCGCTCAACGCCGCCAGGATCGCCTCTTCCGACCCGGCTACGACCACCTGCATGGGCAGGCCCAGGTTGGGGATGATCTGCTCCTCGTACTGCACCCAACTGGGATCGCCGGCCAGGAACTGCCCTTTGTCTCCGGTCTCCGCTGTGGCGAACAATTTGGCCAATTCCGGGTTCTTGAAACCTTCCCAGGTGGCCAATTCTGAGTGCTGATCGACCATGTATTTGGGCATGAACCAGCCGATCTCGCCTACCGGGCCTAGCAGCCCGCCATTTTCCACCACTTTCTGGCCGTCGATATATTCGGCTACATTCTCGGCATGGCCGGAGGGCCACACCTCCAGGCTGGCGTGCAGGTCGCCGGCGGCCAGCGCCGCCCACTGCGCGTTCTCGTCCAGGGTGACGACCTCAACCGGATGACCGAGCTGCTCTTGGATCAAGATTTTGGCCACTGCCACATTCACCGCCGAGCCTGACCAGGGATTCTCGACCAACTTGATCACCGGTTTGGCCGCGGGCGCTGCCGGCGCGGGGGTAGGGGGCGCGCAAGCAACAAGTAGCAGTCCCAGCATCAGGATCGCCAGCACGACCGGCCAGCGGCTGCGCAAACATTTCTTCAACATTGGGTTTCCTCCTTCGAGAGTGTGTGCGAAAGGGATGGAGATGTTGGAAAACAACCCCGCGTGAGTATAGCGGCGCGGGCTGGGGCTGTCAATGTCAGGGTGCAGAAGGCGGGGCCGCGTTCACGCCGCCGGTTCCGCCGTCACGAAGCGCACCCCCTCCCCCTCCCGTTCGATCACCACATGATCGCCATCGCGCACCCGGCCCTGCAAGATCTCCAGCGCCAGCGGGTCTTGCACCCGGCGTTGCAACACACGTTTCAGCGGGCGAGCGCCGTACGCGGGATCGTATCCCTCGTCGATCAGCATTTCCTTGGCCGCGTCCGTCAGCGTCACCCCGATCTCGCGGCCGGCCAGCAGCGCCCGCACCCGGCCCAGCTGGATCTCCACGATCTCTTTCAGGTGTGCACGGCTGAGCGCGTGGAAAATGACGATCTCATCCACGCGGTTGAGGAATTCGGGCCGGAACGCCGCCCGCATCGCCTCCATCACCCGCCGCTCGATCTCGGCCTGGTTGCCGGCCACCTCCAGAATGTACTGGCTGCCGATATTACTTGTCATAATGATGACAGTGTTGCGGAAATCGACCGTGCGGCCGTGGCCGTCGGTGAGGCGACCGTCATCCAGCACTTGCAGCAGCACATTGAAGACTTCGGGATGCGCTTTTTCGATCTCGTCGAACAGCACGACGCTGTACGGGCGGCGGCGCACCGCCTCAGTCAGTTGGCCGCCCTCATCATAGCCCACATAGCCGGGCGGCGCGCCGATCAGCCGGGCCACGGTGTGCCGCTCCTGATATTCGCTCATGTCGATGCGGATCAGGTTGTGCTCGTCGTCGAAGAGAAACTCGGCCAGGGCGCGGGCCAGCTCTGTCTTGCCCACGCCGGTGGGGCCCAAAAAGATGAAGGAGCCGATCGGGCGATTGGGATCTTGCAGCCCGGCCCGCGAGCGCCGCACCGCCGCCGCCGCCACGCGCACCGCGTCCTCCTGGCCAACCACGCGGCGGTGCAGCCGCTCCTCCATCTTGATCAGCTTTTCGACTTCACCCTCCAGCAGCTTACTCACGGGCACGCCCGTCCAACTGCTGACGACCGCGGCGATCTCCTCGGCGTCCACCTCCTCCTTCAGCAGCGCGCCGGCGCTTTGCAGGTCGCGCAGCCGCGCCTCTGCCTGATTCAACTCCGCCTCCAACTGCCGCAACTGGCCATAGCGCAGTTCCGCCGCTTTTTGCAGGTCATAATGCCGCTCCGCCTCCTCGATCTGCACCCGCGCCATGTCGATCCGCTCCTTCACGCCCTGCACCTGGCCGATCGCCTCCTGTTCGGTCTGCCAGCGGGCGGTGAGGGCAGCGGATGCGGCCTTGCGCTCGGCCAATTCCGCCTCCAGCGCCTGCAGCCGCTCCTTGCTCGCCCGATCTTTCTCCTTTTTCAACGCTTCCCGCTCGATCTCGATCTGCATGATCTCGCGGTCGATGGCGTCCAGCTCTTGCGGTTTGGAATCGATCTGCATTTGCAGGCGGCTGGCTGCTTCGTCGATCAGATCGATGGCCTTGTCGGGCAGAAACCGGTCGGAGATGTAGCGCTGGCTGAGCGTGGCCGCGGCGATCACCGCAGCGTCGGTGATGCGCACGCCGTGATGCACCTCGTAGCGCTCTTTCAGCCCGCGCAGGATGCTGATCGAGTCCTCGACGCTCGGCTCATCCACGAACACCGGCTGAAAACGGCGCTCCAGGGCCGCGTCTTTCTCCACATGTTTGCGATATTCGTCCAGCGTGGTGGCGCCGATCGTGTGTAATTCCCCTCGCGCCAGCAGCGGCTTGAGCATGTTGCTGGCATCCATCGCCCCTTCCGCCGCGCCCGCGCCCACCAATGTGTGCATCTCGTCGATGAAGAGGATGATCTGGCCCGCGGCCGCGGTGATCTCCTTGAGCACGGCCTTCAGGCGTTCTTCGAACTCGCCCCGGTATTTGGCCCCGGCCACCAGCGCGCCCAGATCCAGGGCGACGACGCGTTTTTCCCTCAGGCTGCCGGGCACATCTCCCTTGACGATGCGCTGCGCCAGGCCTTCGACGATGGCGGTCTTGCCCACGCCCGGCTCGCCGATCAGCACGGGGTTATTCTTGGTGCGGCGGCTGAGGATCTGGATCACCCGTCTGATTTCTTGATCTCGGCCGATCACAGGGTCCAGCTTGCCTTTGCGCGCTTCGGCGGTGAGGTCGCGGCCATATTTGGCCAGGGCCTCGTACTGCGCTTCGGGCGTGGGGCTGGTCACCCGTTGCGAGCCGCGGATGCCGGCCAGGGCCTGGACGATGGCGTTGTAATCGACCCCAAAGCGGGTCAGCAGCGCGCGCACGCCGGCGGGGGCTTTTGGCTCGGCCAGGGCCATGAGGATGTGCTCGGTGGAGGTGTAATCGTCCTTCATGTTGCCGGCGATGCTTTCCGCCTCGTCCAGAACGCGGGCGGCTTCGCGGCCCATGCCGGTTTGGGCGCTGGCGCCGGTGGCGCGCGGCTTGCGGCCCAACGTCTGATCCAGCGCGGCTTGCAGCGCGGGGGTATCCGCGCCGATCCGTTGCAGCACGGAGGAGACCACGCCCCCCTCCTGCGTCACCAGCGCGTGCAGCAGGTGTTCCGGATCCACGGTGGCATGATCGAAACGCTGCGCCAGATTCTGCGCTTCCAACACCGCTTCTTGGGCTTTTTGCGTGAATTTATCGAATCTCATGATTTAATGGACGATGGACGAAAGACGATGGACGAAAGACGATGGACGAAAGACGATGGATCGCTGAGAATTAATTATTAATAATTAAAGATTAAATTTAAATGTTGATGAATTGAGATTTTATGATGAGAAATAAAGTAAATATACACGATTTATCGTCCATCGTCCACCGTCCACCCTCCCACTCTACCCCACAGGTATTAGCCGCGCATTAGCGAACGATATGAAATCTATTGGAATTTTTCCGCCGCGTCTGGCCAGCTCACCAGGCCGCAGGCGGCCAGATGGCGCACGCCCGCCCGGATCTCGGCCTCGCTGAAATACCAGTCCAACTCGCACACGCGCAGGGCGTCGGCAGGCAAAGAGCGGGCGATCTGATCGAAATCGATCACGCCGGCGCCGGGGATGAGATGGTCGCGCAGCCCGCGCGTGTCGTGCAGGTGCGCGGCGACGGCTCGCGGGCCGCAGGCGTGCAGCCACTCTGCCTGGCCCGGCAGCCCCAGATGCGCTTGCACTTGCACGTGCCCGGCATCGTGCCAGTGGCCCAGCAGGCGCGGGTCATGCTCGCCGAGGATCAGCTCCGCCTCGGCCAGCGAGGGGATCTCGTACAGGTGCAGCCGCGTTTCCACCCCGATGCGCACGCCCACGCTCTCGGCGTGGCGGGCCAGTTCGTGCAGGGAGCGGCGCACCTGGCTCAGCGCCGGCTCGGCCGCGGCGGCGCGGGCGGCGAGGAACGCGTCCAGCGCCGCCTGATAGACCGGCGTGCCCGCGTAGCCGCCGTAAAAGCGTTGGTAGAGCACCCATTCCAGCCGCTCTGGCATCTCCACCCGCCCGGCGTGGATGCAGACCGCCCGCGCGCCCCAGGCCGCGGCCAGATCCAGGCTCCCTTTGGCCTGCGCCACCGCCCAGCGCCGCAGGCTTTCATCGCTGCTGCCGATCAGCACCTCGGCCAGCCGTGCATCGTGGGGATGGGGCTGGGTGGGCGCGGGAAAATGCACGCTGCTGACCGGGATCTCGCCCGGACGCAGGCCGGCGATCATGGCCGGGGTGACGATGTGGCTCAGCTCGATCTGGGTGAAGCCCAAGGCTTGCACCTGCTGCCACCACGGCCGCACATGATCGCCGCGTTGTTGCAGCCACATGGTCGAGAGTGATGGGGCGGGGAGAGTGTTCTGTGTCGTCATGGGCGATGCATCTCTGTGTGATCCGGCGGCGGAAAATTGCCAATCCGCGGGCAGGCGGGTAGAGTAGGAGGCGCTCAATCACCTCGTTTCGCAAGGAGTGTATCATGCCTGACCGTCATCTCCGGCCCAGCAGCGGCTGGATCGAAGTGATCTGCGGGTCGATGTTCAGCGGCAAGACCGAGGAATTGCTGCGTCGCCTGCGCCGCGCCGTCATTGCCCGCCAGAGCGTGCAGTTGTTCAAGCCCGCCATCGATAACCGCTATGGCCTTGCCACCATCGCCTCGCACAATGGCCTGCGTTGGGAGGGGGAAGTGGTGGAGACTGCGGCTGAACTGCTGGCCAGGGTGCGCAGCGATGCCACGGTCGTGGCCATCGACGAGGTGCAGTTCTTCGACGTCGCCGTGATTCCGGTCTGCAATCAGTTGGCGCAACAGGGCTTGCGGGTGATCGTGGCCGGGCTGGATACCGATTTCCGGGGCGAACCTTTCGGCCCGCTGCCGGCGCTGATGGCGCAGGCAGAGATGGTGGACAAGCTGCACGCCATCTGCATGAAGTGCGGAGGGGAAGCCAGCCGCACGCAGCGGTTGATCGATGGCCGCCCCGCGTTTTATGAGGATCCGGTGGTCTTGATCGGCGCGAGCGAGGCCTACGAGGCCCGCTGCCGCGCCTGCCACGAAATCCCGCGTCGGTAATCAGTGGTCAGTATTCAGTATTCAGTGGTCAGTGGTTGATATTGGGTATTCGTTAATGAGTAATTTGTACTAATTTATCAAACTATCCTGAATACTGAATACTGACCACTGACCACTGAACACTGAATACTGACCACTGATTACTGAATACTGCCCAATACCTTCTCCAACTCCGCCGGCAGGGGGCTGAGGAGGTCGAGGGGGGCGTCATCGCTGGGGCGGCGGAAACGCAGGCGGTGGGCGTGCAGGAAATGCCGGCCCAGCCCGTAGGGATCGCGGCGGGGGCCGTAGAGGGCGTCGCCCACCAACGGGTGGCCCAGCGCGGCCATGTGCACCCGGATCTGGTGCGTACGGCCGGTGTGGGGGTGCGCGGCCACCAATGCCGCGGCTGCATACTGTGTCAGCACCTCATAGGTGGTGATAGCCGGACGGCCCTGACCCGGCGGCAGCACGGCCATGCGCTGGCGCTGGCGCGGATGCCGGCCCACCGCCGCCTCGATGCGCCCGGCTGGCGGCTGCACCACCCCATGCACCAGGGCCAGATAGGTTTTCTCCACGCTGCGGGCCTTGAACTGCGCCTGCAGATGGCGATGGCTGCGGTCATGCTTGGCCACCAGGATGATGCCGGAAGTGTCTTTGTCCAGGCGGTGGACAATGCCCGGCCGCTTCTCGCCCCCCACCCCGGCCAGCTCGGGGCAATGATGCAGCACCGCGTTCACCAGCGTGCCGCCGATATGCCCCGGCGCGGGATGCACCACCATGCCCGCGGGCTTGTCGATGGCGATCAGATCCTCGTCTTCGTAGAGAATGACCAGCGGGATCGCCTCGGCTTGCAGCGCTGTGGGCTGCAGCGGCGGCGGCTGCGCCACGATCGCGTCCCCCACCTGCACCGGATAGCTGACCCTGACCGCACGGCCATTCACCGTCACCTTTCCCGCCTCGATCCAGCGTTGCATCTCGGCGCGCGAATGCTGCGGCAGGGTTTGGGCCAGGAAACGATCGAGCCGCATCCCGGCCGCGGTCACGGTGAATTCGTGGCGGGTCATGGCGGCAGGCGCAGGCGCGGCTTGGGGCCGATCAGGGGCTGGGCGAGGCCGCCACTTCGCCGCCCTGCCGTTCCTCGGCGTAGATCACCCACATGAACAGGAAGACGCCGACCACCACGCCCATGTCCGCCACATTGAAAGTGGGCCAGGAGAGGGCCTGGGAGAGGCGGAAATCGAGAAAATCGATCACATGGCCGTAGACCAGGCGATCCCACAGATTGCCGCTCGCCCCGCCCACCAGCAAGCCCATGCCCAGATAAGCCAGAGGCGAGCGCGTATCCATGCGCAGGCTGTAGATCAGCATGACCACCACGGCTACGGCTGCGATCAAAGCGAAGAGCGCGCCGCCATCCCGAAAGAGCCCGAACGCCACCCCGGTGTTGGTGGTGTGCAGGATGCGGAAAAAGGGGGCAAGGGTGGGCAGAGGGGTCAGGCTCTCGTACAGTTCCAGGCGATCGAGCACCCACAGCTTGCTCAGGCGGTCGAGCAGCAGCAGCACCCCGCCGGCGAGCAGGGTGATCAGGTAGTAGAGGCGAGGTCGATTCATGAACCGTTGTCCAGAGAGGGAGTATCGATGCGGCGGCCTTCGAACGCCCGCGGCCCGGTCTTGGGCCCGCCGCGCGTCTCCCGTTTGCGTTGGCAGGAGAGGCAGAAGCGGGCGTCGGGCAAGGCCTTCAGGCGGGCGAAGTCGATCGGTTCGCCGCAGGCTTCGCAAAAGCCGTAACGATTTTGCTCGAATTTGGTCAGCGCCCGTTCGATCCGCTTCAGCCGGTGTTCGGCTTGCAGGCGCAGGGTCAAATCGCTGGCCTGATCGTAGGCCTCGGAGGCGTCATCGGCCATGTGGTTGCTGGTGCCGCTGTTGCGATATTCGAGGCTGGAGAAATAAGCAATATCTGCGCGTAGTTTGGTCTGTTCTTCTTCGAGTAGACGGCGTAGACGTGCATCGTCGCGTGTCATAAGCCCGCCTCCATGATGGATTTTTCGTGTGCTGGGGGTGGGGGCGACTCTATTGTAGCCGGGGCCGGGGATTTTGCCAAAGCGCCCGCGCTGGGGCAGGTTGCGTTCTCTGCCGCGCCGGTGTATCGTGGCCCTGTCGTGCTTTCCGCCGGCCTCCGTGGCCTCCATCATTTTGCCGAGAGAAGCGCATGTCCACCACCGTTGCACACCTGCTTGATCTGCTTGATCGCCATTTACAAAGCATCTGGACGGGCGATATCGAGACCTATCGCCAGACCACAGCGGCCGATGTTTCCTTTTTCGAATGGTACATCTCGCCGCAGCGCATCGATGGCCTTGATTTTCATCTGCGCGAGCTGGCGGTGCACGCGCAGGCGCTGGCCGGCGTCGCCGGCGGCCGCATCGAGCACGAAGTCTTGCAGCCGCGCGTCCAGTTCTACGGCGATACTGCCATCCTCACCTACACCCTGCTGATCCGCAGCATTCACCCTGGCGGCGTCAGCCACAAGACGCACCACGAGACGCGGGTGTTTCACGATTTCGGCGCGGGCGGCGCGCCCGCTTGGCAGCTGGTGCATTGCCACAAGTCGCCGGTGGCTACGGCAGATAGCCTGGACGTGCTGCGGCGGTGAGGGTGAGGGCAGGCGTCAGGCGTCCCCGTCTCCCTCTGGTTCGAGGCGCAGGGCCGCGGAGTTGATGCAGTAGCGCAGGCCGGTGGGGTTCGGCCCATCATCGAACACATGGCCCAGGTGCGATTCGCACGACGCGCACAGCACTTCGGTGCGCGTCATGAACAGGCTGCGATCCACCTCGGTGACCACCGCGTCCTCGGCGATCGGTTGCCAGAAGCTGGGCCAGCCGGAGCCAGAGTCATATTTGCTCTCTGCCTGGAAAAGGGGTTCGCCGCAGGCCGCGCAACGGTAGACGCCCGGCGTTTTGGTGTCCCAATAGCGTCCGGTGAAGGCCCGTTCGGTGCCTTTTTGGCGCAGGACGCGGTATTGTTCTGGGGTCAGTTCGGCGCGCCATTCGGCGTCGGTTTTATGAGATTGGGATGTCATAGGGAGCAACTCCTGTTGTTTGGGAAGGGAATGACCCGGAGCGTAACATGCCTGCGCCCCGCTGGCAGGCAGCGCAACTACACTTTTCGCCCCGGTTTGCTGCGGTTTAGGCCGGCAGCAGCCGCCGCGGGTGCGAGTAGACCCGCATCCCCCCCGTGCGCACATAGCCGATCAGTGTGATATTCCAGGCCTGGGCCAGGGCCAGCGAGCGGCTGGTGGGCGAGGTGCGCGAGGCCACGACCGGCACGCCCATGCGCGCGGCCTTGCCCAGCATCTCGGAACTGACCCGGCCCGTGGTCACGATCAGGCAGCCTGCGGTGCTGATCCCGGCCTGCAGGGCTTTGCCGGCCAGCTTGTCGAGCGTGTTGTGGCGGCCCACATCCTCGGCGGCCAGCAGCACCGCGTCGGGCGTGCACAGGGCCGAGCCATGCACGCCGCGCGTGTGCTGGTAGATGCTCTCGATGGCCCGCAGGTCAGTGTAGCGGGCGATGATCTGCTGCGGCGAGACCCGCGTCTCTGCCGCAACGGGCGGGCGGGCGGCAGTGAGGTCATCGAAGGTGACGCCGCCGCCGCAGCCGCTGGTCTTGATCTCCCGCTCCGGCCGCTTGATCTCGTGCCGCAGCCACACATCCACGCAATTCCCTGCTCCCACCACCTGCACCATCTCCACCTCGTCCATGCTGTCGATGAACCCCTCCAGCCACAGAAACCCCAGCGCCAGCGCTTCCTGATCCACCGGCGTCGCCATCATCGCGGCCAGCTCCTGGCCATTGACATGGATGCACAGCATCGCCTCTGCCACGATCGCCGCGTCGATCTGTTTCCACTCTCCCTGTTCATACAGGTGATAACTTGCCGGTAATGCACCTTTTGGAAGAAGATCGCTCATGATCGCCATTCTGTGTTTTTTCTATGCCAATGGTTGTTTTTCAATGCAAGATCATCTGCCAATCGTGCGTTTCCGCCGGGGAAATAGCCACTGCTGTGTTTTTGTAATCGGGGATCTTGGCGGCGGGGTCCAATTCATCCAGCGTGAGCAAATTGGCCGCTGCCTCGGCATAATGGAAGGGCAGGAAGATCGTGCCCACGGGCGAGCGGTCGCTCACCTCCACCCGCGCGGTCACTTCGCCGCGGCGCGAGGCGATGCGCACCAGATCGCCATCCGCGCAGGGGATGCGCCGGGCGTCGGCGGGGTTGATCTCCACCACCGGCTGCGGGGCGATGTCGTTCAGGGCCGAGCGCCGGGTCATCGTGCCGCCGTGCCAGTGGTACAGCAGCCGCCCGGTGGAGAGGTTGAAGGGATAGACTTCGTCCGGCGTTTCCAGCGGCGGCTGGAAATCCAGCGGCCAGAATTTGCCCCGCCCACGCGGGACGCCATCGGCGAAGAGATAGAGGGTGCCGGGATGATCTTCATCCGGGCAGGGGTACTGAATCCCCACCTTTGCGATGCGCTCGTAGGTGATGCCGCGGAAGTCGGGCGCCACCTGGCCCACCTCCCGCCAGACCGCAGCGGGGCCGGCGTACTCCCAGCCCTGGCGGGTGTCGATGCCCCGGCGCTGGCTCAGCCGCCGCGCCAGATCGAGCAGAATGTCGAGGTCGGGGCGAGCGAGGCCGGGCGGGTTTAGGGCCGGGCGCACGCGCTGCACGCGGCGCTCGGTGTTCGTGAAGGTGCCGGCTTTTTCGGCAAAGCTGGCCGCGGGCAAGATCACGTGGGCGTAGAGCGCGGTTTCGTTGGCGAAGATGTCCTGGATCGCCATGAAATCGAGGTTTTCCAGCGAGTGGCGGGCATGGGTCAGGTGCGGCTCCGAGGTCATGGGGTCTTCGCCCATGATGTAGAAGGCCCGGATCTCGCCCCGCGCGACCGCGTGCACCATTTCCACGGCGGTGAGGCCGTTGGCCGGGCTGAGATCGACGCCCCAGGCGGCCGCGAAGTTGGCGCGCACCGCCGCATCGCCCACCGGCTGGTAGCCGGGGTAGACGTTGGGCAGGCCGCCCATGTCGGAGCAGCCCTGCACGTTGTTCTGGCCGCGCAGCGGGTTCAGGCCGCCGCCGAATTTGCCGATGTGCCCGCACAGCATGGCCAGATTCACCAGGGCCGAGGCGTTGTCCGCCCCGTGCGTGCTCTGGCTGATGCCCATGCCCCAGTACAGGGCGGCGCTGTGGGCGTTGGCATACAGCCGCGCCGCCTGCCGGATCTTGTCGGCGGGCACGCCGCTGACTTGCTCGGCCCATTCTGGTGTGAAGGGGGTCAGGCTGGCGGCATATGCCGCGAAGTCCTCGGTGTGGCGCACGATGTAATCGACGTCGTACAGTTTTTCGCTCACGATCACGTGGGCCATGGCCTGGAACACGGCTACGTCGCTGCCGGGGCGCTGTTGCAGCCACAGCGTGGCGAAGTCGACCAGTTCGATGCGGCGGGGGTCGATGACGATCAGCCTGGCGCCGTTGTCCACCGCTTTTTTCAGGCTGAGGGCGATGACGGGGTGGGCATAGGTGGTGTTGGAGCCGGTGACGAGGAAGGTGTCGAGGTGCTCCATCTCGGTGATGCTGTTGGACATGGCCGAGGAGCCGATGGTGCGCATCAGCCCCGCCACCGATCCGGCATGGCAGAGGCGGGCGCAGTGGTCGATGTTGTTGGTTTTCAGCAGCGTCCGCACCAGTTTTTGGAAGATGTAGTTGTCCTCGTTGGTGGCTTTGGCGCAGCAATAGGCGCCAATCGCATCCCCGCCCGACTGCTGCGCTATCGCGGCCAGTTGATCCGCCACCAAATCGAGGGCCTCATCCCAACTGGCCGCGCGGTAGCCTTCGGCCAGGGATGCGGCTTTGCGGGCCTTGGCGAAGGGCTGGCCGGGCACAATGTCCTTGCGGATCAGGGGCGTGGTCAGCCGCGTGGGGTGGTGGACGAAGTCGACGCCGAAGCGGCCTTTGACGCAGAGCTGGCCGTAATTCGGGGCCAGCTCGAAGTCGGTGGTCACGCGCAGGATCTGCTCATCTTTGATGTTGAGCTGGATCTGGCAGCCGACGCCGCAGAAAGGGCAGGTGGTGGGGATGATGCGGTCGGGAGGCATTTCAGTGTTCAGTGTTCAGTGTTCAGTGTTCAGTGTTCAGTATTCAGTGTTCGGTATTTGGTATTTGGTATTCAGTGGATGCTTGACTGATTACTGATTACTGATTACTGAATACTGAACACTGAATACTGAATACTGAATACTGAATACTGATCAAAATACCGCCAGCAGCACGGTCAGGGTGACGACGCTGGCGAGGGTGGAGAAGAGGACGGTGGTGGTGACGAAGTCGGGGAGGAGGTCGTATTCGAGGGCGATGATAGAGGTGAGGACGGCGGCAGGCATGGCGGCCTGGACGATGCCGGTGCTGCGGGCCAGGCCCTCCAGCCCAAAGGGGCGGATCAAAAACAGGGCCAGGGCGGGCGCGCCCAGCAGTTTGACGGCGCTGGCCGCCAGCACATCACGGTCGAGCTTGATTTCGCGGGCGGCGGATAGTTGCACGCCCAGGGTGATGAGCATGGTGGGCACCATGGCCGCGGCCAGCAGGGCGATGGCGCGGGTCAAGGCCAGCGGCGGGGCCAGGTCAAGCCAATTGACCAGCAGGGCGGGAGGCAGGGCCAGCAGGGCCGGCGTTTTGGCCACGGCCAGGGCCGCGGTGAGGCTGCCGCCCTTTACCCAGTTGGCCGCGGCCACGCCGATGGCGAACGCGGCCATGCTGATCACCAGAAAATAGAAGGTGGCCGGGGCCAGCGCCTCAGGCCCGAAGCGGAATTCGACCAGGGGCAGGCCGAAGTTGCCGACGTTGCCAAACACGGCAATGAGCACGAAGGCGCCAGCCGTGGCCGGCGGCCGTCTCATGATCCGGGCCACGCCGTAGCCCAGCAAGCCGGAGGCAACGACCACGGCCAGCATGTACAGCAGCATGCGCGCGGCCAGACCCACTTCGATCTGCGCGGTGCTCATCACGTTGAACACGAACGCGGGCACAAGCAGATAGTAGGCGTAGCGCGTCAGCGTGCGCGGTTCCAGCCCCAACCGCGGCCCCACCAGATAGCCGATCGCCACCAATGCAAACACCGGCGCAATTACATTGACAAAAACGGAAAAAATACCCATGCAGAGTTCAGATAGAGAATTCAGATAGAGAATTCAGATAGAGAATTCAGATAGAGAGACGAAAGAGGCGAGAAATACCCACCAATCTACCAATCTACCAACCTACCAACCAACAAACAAACCAACAAACCAACAAACAAACCAACAAACAAACCAACTAACCAACCTACCCACCCCACAAATACTCCCGCTTGCCTTTGAGCGCGCCGGTGGGGCAGACGCCCACGCAATTGCCGCAGAAAACGCAGGTAGTGTCGGGCATGGGCGCATCGAAAAAGGTGGCGATTTCGGTATGGAAGCCACGGCCATTGAAGCCGAGGGCGTAGGTGTGCTGTACGTCGTCAGCGCAGACCTGCACGCAGCGCCAGCAGAGCACGCACTTGTCATAATCTCGCACGTAAAAGGGGTTATCGGCCTTGACGCCATCGAACGTGCGGCGGGCCGCGTCCTCGCCGAAGCGGTTAGGGTCGCCGCCGTACTCGGCCAGCAGGGCTTGCAGGTCGGGAGCGTCGCTGAGATCGACGGACGCGGCCAGCATCTCCAAAATGGTGCGGCGGGCGGTGCGCACGCGCCGCGAGTTGGTGAGGATGACGGCGTTGGGCCGCACCGTGCCCGCGCAGGCGGCCACGAGCGTGCGGCTGCCGCGCCATTCCACCACGCACAGCCGGCACACGGCGTTGGCCGTCAGGCTGGGGTGGTAGCAGAGGGTGGGGATTTCCACCCCCGCCAGCCTTGCCGCCTCCAAAATGGTGATGCCGGGCGGTACTTTCAACGCCTGGCCGTCGATGGTGATCCAGATTTCGTTAGGGGGCATGGAACTACCGCTGAAACGTGTAAAACTCGCCCGTCGATGCTTCGTAGCCAAAGCGGTCGAGGGCGGTGCGAATGGCGCCGGCCGCGGTCTGGCCCAGGCCGCAGATGCTGGCGTCGGTCATTGTCTGGCCCACCTCGCGCAGCAGCGCCAGGTCGCCGGGGCGCAGGCGGTCCGCGGCCAGGCGATCGATGATCTCCACCTGCCGTTGCGTGCCGAGCTGACAGGGGAAGCACTTGCCGCAGGATTCATGGGCGAAGAAATGGGCAATGCGTTTGAGCACGCCCTTGATGTCTGCCGAGGTGTCGAAAACCATGACCACGCCGGAGCCGAGCGCGGCGTCGATCTCGCGCAGCGTGGCGAAATCCATGAACACATCGATCATCTCCGGGCTGATGAAGGCGCCCGCGGCCCCGCCCAGCAGCACGCCGCCCAACTCGCCGCTGCCGGTGACGCCGCCGCCATATTCGTAGATCAATTCGGAAAGCGGCGTGCCCATCGGCGCTTCCACCAGGCCAGGATGGCGCACCCGCCCCGACAGGCAATAGAGCTTGGGGCCGGGCGAGTCGGACGGCCCGAACTGGCGATACCAGTCGGGGCCATACAACACCAGCGGCAGGGCGTTGATCAACGTCTCCACGTTGTTGATCAGGGTGGGCCGCCCGAACAGGCCGGATTGTGTGGGGAAGGGCGGTTTCAGGCGGGGGAAGCCGCGCTTGCCTTCGATGCTCTCGAACAGCGCTGTTTCTTCCCCGCAGATGTACGCCCCCGCCCCTTTTCTGATCTCGACTTGCAAGTTGAATCCGGCCCCCAGGATATTCTCGCCCAGATAACCGGCGGCGTAGCAGGCGGCGATGGCCTGCTGCACGCAGGCAATGGCTTGCGGATATTCGCCGCGGATGTAGATGTATGCCTTCTCGGCCAGCGCCGCGTAGCTGGCGATAATCACGCCCTCGACCAGCGAGAAGGGATCGCCCTCCATGATCACGCGGTCTTTGAACGTGCCCGGCTCCGATTCGTCGGCATTGGCGACCACGAACTTGGGGCCGTGTTCCTCGTTCACCGCCTTCCATTTGATTCCGGCCGGGAACGCGGCCCCGCCCCGGCCCAGCACATGCGCTTGCGTCACCAGATCGATCACCGCGTCCGGGCCGATGGCGATGGCATGGCGCAGCGCCCGGAAGCCGCCGTGCGCCTCATAGTCCTTGAGGCTGGCCGGATCGACCACGCCCACGCGGGCGGTGAGCACCGGTTGATAACTCATGCGCCTTCTCCCAGCAGATCGGGAATCTGCGCCGGCTGCACATGACCGTGGGCATCGTCATCGATCATCAGGAACGGCGCTTGCTCGCAGCGGCCCAGGCAGGGGTGGATTTCCAGCGTCACCCGACCATCGCTGCTCGTCCCGCCCTTTTCATCGACTCCCAACTGCCGGGCGCAGGCCCGCACGATCTCGCTGCTGCCGGCCAGAAAGCAGGGCGGATCATCGCACACGCGCACGATGCGGCGGCCCACCGGCTCGTTGTAAAACAGGGTGTAGAACTCGATCACCTCGTGCACCTGCACCAGCGGCACATTCAGCGCCCGGCTGATCTCGGTGCAGGTGTCGGCATCCAGCCAGCCGGTGACGGCCTGCGCCTCGTGCAGGCAGGGCAACAGATAGGCGCCGCCCTGACCACGATAGCGCTGCAAGATCTGGCGCAGCGCCGCCATCTGTGGAGATGTCAGCGTCCGGGCAGCGGTCATAGACATGGGTGAAGTCGGGGCAGAGGACATGGCCCCGCATTATAAACCCTCGGACGGAACGCGCAAGTAAGCCCGGCTTCAGAGGGCAGCGTTCAGCCTCACAAACCGGGTGGGGCGGCTTGGCCATTTTACCGTCCCGTGCTATACTCCTTTTCAAATATATCAGAGATATATCAAGTCTCCCCTCAGGCTCTTGTCTGCCCCGCCCACGCTCACTGCAAGGAGATTTTCACATGACTTCCCTTCCCTCCCAAGCCAAAGTCGTCGTCATCGGCGCCGGCATCGTCGGCAACAGCATGGTCTATCACCTGGCCCGGCTGGGCTGGCGCGACATCGTTCAGATCGACAAAGGCCCGCTGCCCAACCCCGGCGGCTCCACCGGCCACGCTTCCAACTTCATCTTCCTGGTCGATCATTCCAAAGAGATGACGCTGCTCACCCTCGACAGCGTCAGGCAGTATCAGGAGATGGGCGTCTTCACCCGCAGCGGCGGCATCGAGGTGGCCCGCACCGAGGCGCGCATGCAGGAACTGACCCGCCGCCTGGCCTCTTCCAAATCGTGGGGCATCGAATCCCGCCTCCTCAGCCCGGCCGAGGTCAAGACAATGGTGCCCTTCATCGACGAGAGCGTGATCCTGGGCGGCTTCTACACGCCCGGCGTGGGCGTGGTCGATTCGCTGCGCGCCGGCACGATCATGCGCGAGCGGGCCATGGCCCTGGGCGCGCTGCAAACCTTCGCCAACACCGAGGTGCTGGACGTCTTCGTCAAGGATGGCAAAGTGACCGGAGTGAGCACCAGCCGCGGGGACATCGCCGCCGAATATGTGGTCATCGCCTGCGGCATCTGGGGGCCGCGCATCGCCCGCATGGCCGGCGCCACCATCCCCCTCACCCCCGCCGTCCACCAGATGATCAGCGTCGGCCCGGTGCCGCTCTTCGCCACCACCGTCGGCGAGATCGAATATCCCATCGTGCGCGACATGGACACCAACATGTACGAGCGCCAGCACGGCGGCGATATGGAAGTCGGCTCTTACGCGCATCGCGCCATCCTCTACGACGCCGACGAGATCCCCTCCATCGAGGAATCCAAGCTCTCGCCCACCGAACTGCCCTTCACCGAAGAAGATTTCGAGCTGCAGATGGAGCAGGCGCTGGAGCTGATGCCCGCCATCCTCGGCGATGAGCGGGTGGGCGTGCGCTACGCCATCAACGGTCTGCTCTCGCTCACGGCCGATGGCGCCCCGGTGCTGGGCGAGACGGTCGAGGTCAAGAACCTGTGGTCGGCTTCGGCGGTGTGGATCAAAGAAGGGCCGGGCGTGGGCCGGGCCATGGCCGAGTGGATGACCCACGGCTGGTCGGAGATCGACCTCCACACCTCGGACATCGCCCGCTTCTACGACCACGCCCGCACCCGCACGCACATCCGCGCCCGCACCGATGAAGGCTTCAACAAGACCTACGGCATCGTCCACCCGGCCGAGCAGTGGGCCTCCAACCGCAACGTGCGGCTCAGCCCGTTTTATGCCCGCGAGCAGGCGTTGGGCGCGTTTTTCTTCGAGACGGCCGGTTGGGAGCGGCCCTGGTGGTACGAGTCCAACTGCAAGCTGCTGGATGAGTTCGGCGACCGGGTGCAGAACCGCGCCGCCGAATGGGAGGCGCGTTGGTGGTCGCCGATCATCACCGCCGAGCACCTGGCCATGCGCGAGCGCGTGGGCATGGTCGATCTCAGCGCCTTTGCCATTTTCGACCTCGCCGGCCCTGGCGCGCTGGATTTCGTGCAGAAAATGGCGGTGAACCAGATGGATGTGCCTGTGGGTCGGGCGGTCTACACGCCGCTGCTCAACCCGCACGGCGGCTTTCGCACCGATTTGACCATGGTGCGCACCGGCCCCAACGCCTTCCGGGTGGTCACCGGCGGCGCTGACGGCGGTCGTGACAAAAAGTGGCTGCGCGACCACATGCCTGCGGATGGGTCGGTGCATCTCACCGACATGACGACGAGCCTGTGCACGATCGGGTTGTGGGGGCCGCGCGCCCGCCACGTCTTGCAAAGCGTGACCGGGGACGATGTCTCCAACGCCGCTTTCCCCTACGGTACGGCCCGGCTGATCACCATTGGCACGCTCAGGGCCTGGGCGCTGCGCATCTCGTATGTGGGCGATCTGGGCTGGGAGATCTACGCCAGCATGGAGCAGGGCCAGAAGCTGTGGGATCTGCTGTGGGAGGCGGGCCAGCCGCACGGCATCGCCCCCTTTGGCATCGGCGTCTACGGCACGACTGGCCGGCTAGAGAAAGGCTACCGGCTGTTCGGGGCCGAACTGGAATCGGAATACAACCCGGTGGAGGCAGGCTTGGCGCGGCCCAAGGTCAAGGAGGCGGACTTCATCGGCAAGGAAGCTTATCTCAAGGCCCGTTCCGAGCCGCCGGCGGCCCATCTTTGCACCCTGACGGTGGACGATCACCGTTCGGCGTCGGGCGTGAAGCGGTATATGCTGGGCAAGGAGCCGATCCTGACCCCGGCCGGCGAACGCATCGTCGACGGCAAGGGCCGCGGCTCGTATGTCACCAGCGCCGGGGCCGGGCCTTCGGTGGGCAAGCACATCCTGCTGGCCTATCTGCCGCCCGCATACGCCGTGGTGGGGACGCAGCTGGCCGTGGAGTATATGGGCGAGCGTTACCCCGTTACGGTGGCGGTGGTGGGCAACACGCCGCTGTTCGACCCCGAGGATGCACGGATGAAGCGATGACCGAACAGCATGCGGAGCGATCTACAGGCGGCGCAGTTCTTCCTCAAATCGGTAACGAGGCATCTGATCGAGCGGATCTGCAAATTCCTCAAAACACAATTCCAGGACCTCCTGCAAGTTGGCGTGTAGCTCATCCAACGTGGCGCCCTGGCTATGCGCGCCAGGGATGGTTGGAATCGCGCCGACATACAGGTGGGTCTCCGGATCGAATTCGATAGAGGCAGCGATTTCCATAGTGACAGCATTGTATCGTAAGACGCCGTTCGACACAACCGACTTTCGAGAGAGACACAAACGATGAACATCCTTGTCTGCGTCAAACGCATTCCCGCGCCGGGGTCGCGCATCCTCCTCACCCCGGATGAGCAGGAGATCGACACAAAGCTGCTCGGCTTCGACGTCAGCCCGCACGAGGAGTGCGCGGTGGAGGAGGCCGTGCGTCTGGTGGAGAAGCACGGCGGCGAAGCGACCGTGCTCAGCCTCGGCCCGGAGGAGGCTGCCGAGCAACTGCGCTACGCCATGGCCCAGGGCGTCGACAACGCCATCCTGCTGGAAACGGACGGCGGCGACTGGGACGCCCAGGCCACGGCGCGGGCCATCGCCGCCGCCATCGCCGGCCGGCCCTTCGACCTGCTGCTCTTCGGCAACGAATCGGCCGACGCCGCCGGCTACCAGGTGGGGATCCGTGTGGCCCACGCCCTGCGCCTGCCCTGCATCAGCGGCGTCAAAGAGATCAGCATCGCCGATGGCGTGATCACGGCCAGGCGGCCTGTGACCAACGGTTGGGAGGTCTACGAGACGCCCCTGCCGGCGGTCGTCACGGTCAAAGAGGGCATCAACTACCCCCGCTATCCCTCGCTGCCGGGCAAGCTGCGGGCCAAGAAGAAACCGATCGAACGCATCCAGCCCACACACCGGCCCGGCGGCCTGCGCAAGGCCCGGCTGGTGGCGCCCAAAGAGCAGGAGAGCACGGTGCAGATCCTGGGCGAAGGCCCGGCGGCCGCGGGCGCAGTGGTCGAACTGCTCAAAGAACTGAGGATGGTGTGACTATGATCCTGGCATTCGTCGAACACGAAGATGGCAAACTGAGCAAGCTCTCATTGCAGATGCTGACTTTCTGCCGCGGGCTGGCCGGGCAGATGGGGGCGCCCCTGGAAGCGGTGATGGTGGGCGAGGAAGCGCGGTCGTTGGCCGAGGCCCTGGCTGCTTATGGCGTGGGCCGCGTCCATCTGGTCGTACACGAACGGCTGGCGGACTATGCCCCGGCCGCCTGGGCTGCCAGCATCGGCCAGATAGCCGCCGCCCAGGCCGCGCAGGCCGTCGCCGCCGCCGGCAGCGAGCACGGCAACGAGGTGATGGCGCACCTGGCCGCGGCCGCCGACCTGCCCCTGGCCGCCAACTGCATCGCCATTGCGCCCGGCGAGGATTACCGGGTGACGCGGCTGCGTTGGGGCGGCAGCCTGCTGGAAGAAGCCCACTTGAGCGGCGCGCCCAGGCTGTTCACCATCGCCCCCCACGCCCACGAGGCCGCGCCGGCCGCTGCGCCCGTGGCCCTGGCGGTGCAGCCCTTCACCCCGGCGCTGGACGAGCGCGACCTGCGGGCGCGGGTGAGGCGCCGGGAAAAGAGCGGCGGCGACAAACTCTCGCTCACCGACGCCCGCCTGGTCATTGGCGGCGGCCGCGGCGTGGGCAGCACTGAGGGCTTCGCCGTGCTGGAGGAGCTGGCCGCGCTGGTGGGCGGCGTGGTGGGCTGCTCGCGGGCCGTCACCAGCGCCGGCTGGCGCCCGCACAGCGACCAGATCGGCCAGACCGGGACGCGCATCGCCCCCGATCTCTACATCGCCTGCGGGGTGAGCGGGGCCATCCAACACATGGTGGGGGCCAAAGGAGCCAAACGCATCCTGGCCATCAACACCGACCGCCAGGCGCAGATCGTGGCCCTGGCCGACTACGCCGTGATCGGCGATTTGCACCAGGTGCTGCCGGCCATCAGCGCCGCGGTGCGCAAGGCGCGGGCGGGCTGAAAGGAGGCGATCGGCATGTTTCACACGATTCCCCCGGCCATCGCGGCCCGCATGCGCTTTTTGGAGGCGCTGGATAAGCAGGATCGCACCGATGGCACCCCGCGCCTGCTGCGTCTGCGCCAGGTGCCGGCTGAGACAGGCAGATTCCTGGCCTTGCTGGCCGCGGCCGCGCCCCCTGGCCCCATCGTAGAGATCGGCGCCAGCGGCGGCTACTCGGCGCTGTGGCTGGCGCTGGCCGCGCGAGCAACCGGGCGGCGGGTGATCACCTTCGAGGTGCTGCCCGAAAAAGCGGCGCTGGCGCGGGAAACTTTCCGCCTGGCCGAGGTCGAGGATGTGGTGGAACTGGTCTTTGCCGACGCCCGCCAGCGCCTGGCCGATCAGATGCAGATTGCCTTCGCATTCCTCGATGCAGAAAAGGAGATCTACGCCGAGTGCTATGAAGTGCTGGCCCCGCGGCTGGCTCCTGGGGGGCTGCTGGCTGCGGATAACGCCATCAACCATCGCCCCACTTTGCAGCCGATGCTCGATCGTGCGCTCAGCGACGAGCGCATGGATGCGCTGATCGTGCCCATCGGCCAGGGTGTGCTGCTGTGCCGCCGGCGTTGAACAGAAATCGTCTAAGTTTCGTATAAATATCTTGCTAAAATATCTTGACAAAATCTTGCAATGAGGATATGATGGCCCTGATATGAACGATCGCATCCCCCTCATCCTTGTCACCGGCGCCACCGGTTATCTCGGCGGCCGCCTCGTCCCCCGACTGCTGCAAGCGGATTATAGCGTGCGCGTGCTGGCGCGCGACGCCAGGCGATTGAGCGGCCGGCCCTGGCTCGATCAGATCGAGGTGGTGCAAGGAGATGTGCTGCAACCGGAGACACTGCCGGCTGCCATGGAAGGTGTGCATGCAGCCTACTATCTGATCCACAGCATGCGGGGCAACGGCAATTTTCACGAGCGCGATCTGGCGGCCGCGCGCCATTTTGGCGAGGCAGCGCGGGCCGCAGGGGTGCAGCGGATCATCTATCTGGGGGGGCTGGGCGACTCTGACGCCGATCTATCGCATCACCTGCAATCGCGGCAGGAGACCGGCCGCGTGCTGGCGGACAGCGGCGTGGCGGTGACCGAGTTTCGTTCGGCCATCATCGTCGGCTCCGGCAGCGTTTCGTTCGAAATGATTCGCAATCTCGCCGAGCGCCTGCCGGTGATGATCTGCCCGCGCTGGATCTACACCCGCGTGCAGCCGATTGGCATCCGCAATGTGTTGGATTATCTGGTGGCGGCGCTGAACACCCCGGCCAGCGCCGGCCGCGTGATCGAGATCGGTGGGGCCGATGTCCTCACCTATGGCGAGATGATGCTGCAATACGCCGAGGCGCGGGGCTTGCGGCGGTGGCTTGTACCGGTGCCGGTGCTCACCCCGCGGCTCTCTTCGCACTGGGTGCACTGGGTGACGCCAGTGCCGGTGGAGATCGCCCAGCCCCTGATCGAGGGCCTGCGCAATGAGGTAATCGTGCGCGATGATAGCGCCCACCAGTTGTTCCCCTCCATCCGCCCGATGGATTACCGCACGGCGGTGGCGCGGGCGCTGGTGCGCCTGGATGCTGGAGGGGTGGAGACGGCCTGGTCCGACGCCCTGGCCAGCAGTCGGGGGGATGCGCCTTCGGTGCAGCTGAAGGTGCAGGAAGGCATGATCATCGAAAAGCGACAGATGCCCGTGGCGCAGAGTGCGGAGAAGGTATTCGCGGCCTTCACTCGCCTGGGCGGTGAACGGGGCTGGCTTTATTGGAACTGGGCCTGGCGGCTGCGCGGCGTCATCGATCGCATGGTGGGGGGCGTGGGCTTTCGCCGTGGGCGCCGTCATCCCACCGAGGTACGCGTGGGCGATGCCCTGGATTTCTGGCGGGTGGAAGGCGTGGAGCCAGGCCGGCTGCTGCGGCTGCGGGCCGAGATGCGGGTGCCGGGCCGGGCCTGGCTGCAATTCGAGGTGACGCCGGAGACTGAGGATCGCTCCCTGCTCACGCAGACCGCCTTTTTTGCGCCCAAAGGCTTATCGGGCCTGCTCTATTGGTATGTGCTCTATCCCGTGCACGCGTTTATCTTTTCGGGCATGATCCGGGCCGTGACCAAGAGCAGCCTCAGCCCTGGCGGATAGCGCGCTGCTACGCTGCGTCGATCGCCAGCAGCGCTTCTTCCCAATAGTGGTTGCTGCCATCTTGCAGCAGCAGCACCCCATCTTCCTGGGCGGCGAGTTCGGCGCCGCTGGTAGCCTGCTCTCCGGCAACAGCAGGGGCTGCGATCAGGCCGGCTTTGCGCAGCAATCGCGCCCGCTGCCGCGCCCGTCGGACATCATTGATGTCGACGACAATGGAGACTTCCACCGCCAGCCACACATCCTCCTGCGGTCTGATCCGGCGGGGCCGTCCCTGCACGAGCAAATCGAGGGGTAGCAACTCACGCATTTCCGCCTCGGAGAGATGTTTTTCCAGCACCGGCTCCAGGTCTTGCAGGGAGATAACGCGTACGTTCCGCATCAGCGCCCCGAAGTAGGCGTAGGCCTTATCTCGATAGTTCATCTCCATCAACTGTCCACTGTTTTTAGCCACGCGGTCGGTCAGTTTCTGGATCCGTACTTCTGTCAGTTTCTGCGCTTCAACCAGCTCATTCACGCGCGCTTCTGTGCGTTTCTGCGCTTCGATTAGTTCGGCTACAATTATTTCCAGGCGTTCCAGGCGCGCTTCTGCACGTTTCTGCGCTTCGATTAGTTCGGCTACAATTATTTCCAGGCGTTCCAGGCGCGCTTCTGCACGTTTCTGCGCTTCGATTAGTTCGGCTACAATTGTTTCCAGGCGTTCCAGGCGCGCTTCTGTATGTTTCTGCGCTTCAGCAAGCTCATTCACGCGTGCTTCTGTGCGTTTCTGTGCTTCAATCAGCTCATTCACGCGCGCTTCTGTGCGTTTCTGCGCCTGGGTTAGCTCTTTGACGTTCCGTTCGGTATCCTTTTGTGCTTCGGCCAGCTCTCGCACAATGGCTTGCAACGCCTCGAAATCCTCACGACGCACCGCCAACTTGGCGCGCATATCCTGCTCGACAGCCTCTACAAGCTCGAGCATGATGAACTGCAATTCTTCGGGTAGCCGCTGGACGATTGAAGCAATATTCATGGCCGTGATCTCCACGTAGCTATTATAGCACGTCTGGCGGCGGCGCGAAAATCGTCCGTCGCGGGCCGGGCGGCAGGGCCTACACCGGAGGCCCGCGCCGGTTGCTCGCAAGCGCTTCCACGTTTTGCCAGCCGCAGCCTTGCCGCCCATCTGCGCTTCAGCTAAACTGCCCCCTGCCCCCCCTGCCCCATGCCCCATGACCCTTGCCCCATGACCCTCGACATCGCGCTTACCCTTGCCATTCTGTTGGCCGTAATCCTGCTCTTTGTCACCGAACGGCTGCGGCCTGATTTGGTGGGCCTGTTCGTGCTGGTGATCCTGGTCATTGCCGGCCTCGTCACGCCCACCGAGTCGATAGCAGGCTTTTCCAACCCGGCCGTGGTCACTATCTGGGCCGTTTTCATCCTCTCCGCCGGCCTGGCCCGCACCGGCGTCGCTGCTAAACTGGGAGAACAAGTCATACGGCTGGCTCGCGCCCGCCCCAATCAAAGCCGGGGCAGTGATGAAGCCCGGTTGCTGACCGTGTTGATGACCAGCACCGCGCTGCTCTCCGGTTTCATGAACAACATCGGCGTGGCTGCCATGTTCCTGCCCGTGACCATCGACATTGCTCGCCGTACCGGTCGCGCCGCCTCTCGTCTCCTCCTGCCCATGGCCTACGCCTCCCTGCTCGGCGGCATGCTCATGCTGATCGGCACCGCTTCCAACCTGGTGATCAGCGACTTCCTGCGCGATGTCGGCCTGCCCCCCCTGGGCCTTTTTGATTTCACACCTATCGGCCTCGCCATTCTCGTCGTCAGCATCCTTTACATGAATCTGATCGGGCGGCGGCTGCTGCCCGACCGGCAGACGCCCCGGCCCCTGGCCGCGGCCAACAGCGGCATGGCCGATCGCGACCTGCGCACCCTTTATGGCCTGGAAGAACGGCTGGCCATGCTCATCCTGCCGGAAGATAGCCCTCTGGCCGGCAGGACCCTGACCGACAGCCGGGTGGGCCGCGCCCTCGGCCTCAACATCCTCAGCATCGAGCGCAAGAACGGCCTTCGTTTGGCTCCCGATCCCACTCTGATCCTGGAGGGCGGGGACCGCCTGCTGGCCCTGGGCCGGCTCGACCAATTCGAGCAGATCTCCAACCGGCCCCTCTTTCATCTTGAGAATGACCGCCCCGCCCTCCAACACCTGTTGGCCGCAGACGCAGAGCTGGCTGAGTTTGAGATCGCGCCCGGATCGGCTTTCGCCGGCAAGACGCTGGTCGAGGTGGGCGTGCGCCAGCGCTTTGGCGCCAGCGTCCTGGCCATGCGCCGCGGGGACAGGGTGCGCCGCACCAACTTGCAGCAGCTTGTCTTGGAGCCAGGCGATCGCGTGCTGATCGAGGGCCTGCCCGTTCATCTACGGGCTTTCGCCGACCAGCCTGGGTTCCGCACCCTCAGCCTGGAGGAGGCGGAGGCATACAATCTGGAAAAATACCTGCTCGTTGTCAGTGTGCCTGAAGGCTCGGCTCTGGGCGGGCGCACCATACAAGAGGCCCGTCTGGGCGCGGCTTATGGCATCTCCGTTCTCAACGTCATCCGCCAGGGCCGGGACTGGTTCCTACCCGACGCCAGCCTCACCTTGCAAGCTGGCGATCAGTTGCTGCTCTCCGGCCACACCACCGATATCGAGGTGCTGCGCGGGCTACAAACGATCAAGCTGCAGCCCAACGTGCATATCGATCTGACCGAACTGGAAGATGGCCCCTTTGCCATCATCGAAGTGATGCTCTCCCCCTACACCACGCTGGCCGGCAAGACTCTGCGCCAATTGCGCTTCCGCGAGAAGTTCGGCGTGTCGGTGCTGGCCATCTGGCGCGGCGACCGCGCCTATCGCACCGGCCTGGCCGACATCCCCCTGCAGTATGGCGACGCGTTCCTGTGCTACGGCTCGCGCGAGCGCTTCGAGATCCTGGCCCGCGAGCGCGATTTCTTTGTGCTGAAGTTGGATGTGCAGGAGAAACCGCGGCTGGAAAAGGCCCCTTTTGCGGCCCTGATCATGCTCGGCGTGGTGGCAGTCGTCCTGCTCGGCTGGCTGCCGATCTCGGTGGCGGCCATTGCCGGGGCCGCGCTCATGGTGCTCACCCGTTGCCTCAGCATGGACGAGGCCTACCGCGCCATCTCCTGGCAGGCCGTTTTCTTGATTGCGTCCATGCTCCCCCTTGGCCTGGCCATGCAACAGACCGGCGCCGCGGCGCTGCTGGCCAACAGCGTGGTCAATCTGGTAGGCCCGTATGGGCCGGTTGCCATCCTCGCCGGCATCATGATCCTCACCCTGGCGGTCAATCAGTTCATCCCCAGCGCGGTCAACGCCGTGGTCATGTCTCCCATTGCCCTGGCCACGGCTGCCAATCTCGGCGTCTCCCCCTACCCTTTCATGATGGGCATCGCCTACGCCATCGCCTCCAGCTTCATGACCCCCGTCTCCCATCCGGCCAACGTGCTGGTGATGAGCCCCGGCGGCTATCGTTTCAGCGACTATGTGAAGAACGGTTTTGCCATCTCGCTGATCGTCCTACTCGTCGGCATTCCCCTGCTGCCGATTTTCTTCCCTTTCTGAGCGCCATGAGCGACACCCCTCACCCCTGGCGCCGGCTGCACGGCCACACCGCCTTTGCCAATCGTTGGATCCAGGTCGATGTGGATACGCTGGCCCTGCCCGATGGCCGCGTTTACGACTACACCGTCATCCGCCGCCAGCAGCATGGGGCCGCGGTGCTGGCTTTTAACGATCAGGGCCAGGTGCTGCTGGAACGGGAGTACCGCTATCCGGTGGATGAGGTGATCTGGCAGATGCCCGGCGGCCTGATCGACCCCGGCGAGACGCCATTGCAGGCCGCGCAGCGAGAGCTGGCCGAGGAAACGGGGCATGTGGCCCCAACCTGGCGGCATTTGGGCACATTCTGGGACAACCCCGCGTTCGAGGACATGCTTGTGCATATCTTCGTGGCCGAGCAAACCCGGCCCGATGGTCGCCCGCGCCGCGACGCCGCCGAATTCATCCAGCATGCCTGGGTCGATCTCGCTTGGATACGCGCGCAAGTACGCTGCGGCGAAATCAAAGAACGGGTCATCATCGCTGCGTTGGGGTTTCTTAGTGCTCAGTGATCAGTATTCAGTATTCAGTATTCAGTATTCAGTATTCAGTATTCAGTGTAGTGAGTATCTCCTCAATAATCCAAGAAAAAACCCTAAAGGTTTCTAAAACCTTTAGGGTTTAGCGCTTCTGAACACTGATCACTGAACACTGATCACTGAACACTGATCACTGAATACTGCCCAACGCCGCAAGGTACGCGGCGAGGACTGCGCGGGCTGCGGCCAGGTTTTGATCGCACTGGGCGGCGATGGCAAAGGAGCGATCAGCTAGATCGTCCGCGCCATCCACCTGATGCGCCAGGCCCAGGGCCAGGTGGCCGAGGGGCGAGCGCGGCACCCGGTTCACCACCTCCTGCGCCAGCGCCAGGGCCTGCGCCTGCGCCTGCGCTGCCTGCGCCGCAGCCTCATCCCCGGCCCGCGTCAGGGCGATGCTGCGGCGCACATGCAGTCCCACCGCCAGCAACGTGGCTTCATCCACCGCATAAAGGCCCTGATAATCGGGCAGCAACGCCGCCGCCCGATCGTAGGCCGCCAGCGCCGCCGCCACATCACCCTCGCGCAGGGCAATATCGCCCAACAGCATCTGCGGGTCTGCGCCGGCCGCGGGGAAGGCAGCGAGGGCCTGCTCGAATTCGCTGGCCGCGGGCAGCAGCTTGCCCTGTTCCAGTAGCACCTTGCCCAGCCCGTTGTGGCCAATGAACGCGGCCAGGGGCGTCAGCGCCGCCTGATCGAACAGCTTCTGATAGGCCTGCGCAGCCGCGTCCAACTTCCCGCTCAAAAAGAGATGATCGCCCACAGCGCCGTGAGCGAAAACATCCTCCGCCGGCGCCGCGGCCAGGGCCGCGAAGAGCGCCTCCGCCTCGGCGTCGCGGCCCTGCGCCGCGTAAAGATAGGCCAGCCAGGCCTGATAGCCGCTGATTTTCGCCAGCGCCACGGCTTGCGCCTGCGCTTGCACCGCGGTGCTGAGGCTGCATTGCTTGTAGGCCACCAGCGACAGCCCGAAAAAGGCGGCGTCATCCTGATCATCGACCGCCACGACCGCCTCATACGCCTGTTGGGCCAGGGCCAGCTCCCCCTGCCCGGCGTAGACCTGGGCCAGGAGGCCCAGGGCCATGGTGTCGGCAGGGGCCAGATCCAGCGCCGCCTGCAACGCCGCGATCGCCTCCTCCTCCCGCCCGCTGCGGGCCAACGAGGTGGCCAATTGCACATAGATAAACGCGCGCTGCTCCTGCGCCTCGACTGAGCTTGTCGAAGCCGCCAGCGCCTGTTCATATTCAGCGATGGCCGCGGCGTACGCGCCCTGCTGTTGATAGATATTGCCCAGGGCCTGATGCGCCCGCACATAGCCGGGCTGCACCACCAGCGCCTGCTGGAACTCGGCCTGGGCCGCAGCCAGATCGCCCGCTTGCAGTCGCAGCACGCCCAGCAGCACCCGCACCACGGCGTCATCGACCAGGGCCAGCGACTGCTCGTAGGCGGCGATGGCGTCGTCTGCGCGCCCCAATGCCGTGTAGGCGTCGCCCAGGAAGGTAAACGCGCCTTCATCCGCCGGCGCCAGTTCGGCCAGGCGCTCGTAGGCCGCGGCCGCGGCTGCCCAATCGCCCAGGCCGCGATAGCTCTGCCCCAGCACCCGGTAGGCTTCGCCGAAATCGGGGCGCAGGGCGATGGCCTCTTGCAGCGCGGGCACGGCCTGCGCGTACGCGCCCTGCTGCCAGCGGATGCTGCCGAGCACGAACTGCGCATCTGCGTGGCTGGGGTCGATGGCCAGCGCGGTTTCATACGCCTGCGCGGCCTGTTCCAGGTCATCCTGCTGCCAGTACAAGCCGCCCAATACCAGGTGCGGGGCCGGATCGCAGTCCGCCAGCGCGGCGGCCTGTTGCAGGGCGGCGATGGCCGCGTCTGGCTGGCCTGCTTCTGCCTGCGCCAGCCCCAGCAGCAGCCAGATGTCGGCTTCGGCGGGGGCCAGTTGGGCCGCGGTTTCATACGCGGCCAGCGCCTGCGTCAGGTCGCCGAGCCAATAATGCGTATTGCCCAGCCCCCGCCAGGGTTCGGCGCGGGCCGCGTCCCCGTCCCTCGCCAGCGTGTACGCGGCCAGCGCCTCCTGATAGCGGCCTGCCGCGGTCAGCACATCCCCCCGTTGCAGGGCCGCGTCCGGGGCGGATGCGGCTGCATCTGCGCCGGGCGCGGGGATCAGCGTCAGCGCCTGGTCGTAGGCCTGGGCCGCGGCCGTGCTCTCGCCCTGCGCTGCCCGTGCCTCCCCCAGCCACTGCCAGGCGGAGGCGTCGGTGGGGGCCAGATCCACGGCTTTCTGCAGCGCCGCCGCGGCCGCGGCGAAGCGGCCACGGCGATAGTAGATCTCGCCCAGCAGGGCCTGCGCGGACGCGTCTTTGGGTCGCATTTGCGCGGCTGCCTCGGCCGCGGCCACCGCTTTGTCGAGTTGTAAGCCGGGCAGACAGACCTGGGCGTAGGCAATGGCCAGATTGCGGCGGGCCTCGTACAGATCAGGCTGTTCGGCTGCTGCTTTTTCCAGGTCGGCCACGGCATCGGCCTTGCGCCCCAGGGCCAGCAGGGCCATGCCGCGGTGGAAATAGACCTTTTCCAGGCCCAGGAAAGCGCTGCTCTGGGCGTCTGCCGCGGTCAGGGCCTTATCGAACCGGGCCAGCGCCTGCTCGTACTCGGCATTGGCGTAGAAACTCAGGCCCAGCACGGCCTCGGCCACGTAGGTCATCTGCTGCGAGGCGTGCGCCAGGTCGAAATCGAGGCTTTGCATCTGCGCCGGCATCTGCGTGTAGGTGGAGACGGCAGCCAGCCGCGGCGCCGGAGCGGCCTGGCCGGCGCGCAGAGCCTGTCCAGCTGTGCTGCTCAACTGCACCGCCAGCGACTGCTGCGTCAGATTGGGCAACTGCAACAGCTCGATAAAAGTGCGAAAGCGTTCGCTATCGTACCAGCCCCAGATCAGCAGGGTGGATTTGCGGTCCTGGCCAAAGCGGCGGGCCTGGGTTTCATCGGCCAGCGCCTCCGCTGTCAGTTTCACCGCGGCCAGATCGCCCACATCGCGCAGGGCCAGGCGCAGGCTGTCGGCGATCTCGCGGGCGATGTCCAATCGCCGATCCGAGGCGCTGCCGTCGAACTGGTTGACGGTGATCAGCACGCGGGCCGGGGGTTGCAGCCGGCGGAACGCGGTCCATCCCCCCCAGGCCAGGCTGACGACCAGGATGGCGGCCAACAGCCCCGCGGCCTGCACGCGGCGGCGGGGCGTGGGCGCGTGGCGGAGGGCGCGGATAGAGAATCCGGCCCCGGCCAACAGCAGGCCCCCCACCAAAAAGGGCCAGATGCGGCCCACCGGCAGCCGCCCGATGTTGACCAGCCCGGCCAGATCGCTGATGAAGTTGATCAGGGCCACGAAGATGGCGATGGCGCCGAAGAGCGCGGCCAGCCGCGCCCGGCCATCGCTGCGCGAGGGAAGCTCGGTCTGTTCCGATTTGCCCACCAACGGCGCTACGATGTTGGCCGCGTCCAGCAGCCGTGTGAGCCAGCCGGCCTGTTGCGGCGCGGGCGAGGAGGGGGGCGGCGGGAAGGCGGGCGGCGGGGTAGCCGCGCCGACGAGTGTGGGGTCGTCGCTGCCCGCGGGCAGGGGAGGGGCCGGGGCCTGCCCGCGCAGGGCCGCGGCAAATGCCTGCGCCAGCGCGCCTGCCGCAGGAAAGCGCTGATCCGGCTGTTTGGCCAGCGCCTGCAAGATCACCCCCTCTACCGCCGGCGGCAGGTTGGGATTCAGGCCGGTCGGGGGCGGTTGTTGCACATGTTTGAACAGCACCTCGGTGGGCGTGGCCCCGGCAAAGGGGGGCTGCCCCATCACGGCTTCGTAGAGCACCACGCCCAGGGCATAGACATCGCTGCGCGCGTCCACCGTCTGGCCGGTGGCCTGCTCGGGGGCCATGTACGCGGGGCTGCCCACGATGCCGCCGGAGCTGGTCAGGCGCAGGGCGCCATCTTGCAGGCGGGCGACGCCGAAATCAGAGAGCACCGGCTGGCCATCGGCAGTGAAAAGGATGTTCGAGGGCTTGATGTCGCGGTGTACGATGTGGCGGGCGTGCGCATGATCCAGGGCCGAGGCGATGGCATCGAGCACGCCCGCCACATCGGTCAGGGGCAGCAGGGCCCCGCGCTGCCTGGCCGCGGCCAGTTTTGCCTCCAGCGTGTCCCCTGCCAAATATTCCATCACCATGAAGGCGCGGCCATCGATCAGATCGAAATCGAAAAGCCGGACGATGTGCGGATGCCGCAGCGAGGCCACCATGCGCGCCTCCCGGCGGAAGCGCTCCTCGAATCCGGGCGTCTCCACCAGTTGCGGCAGGATCACCTTGATCGCCACGCGGCGGGCCAGGTCGGGGTGCACGCCCTCGTAAACCTCGGCCATGCCCCCGCGACCGATCAGGCGGGTGACGGCATATTTGCCAAAGGAAGGGATGGTCATGGCAGGTCAGCGCAGCAATTCCAGTTTCAGGCGCATTTTGACATCCTGATCGACATAAAGCGAGCCGTGGGCCTGCTCCACCGGGTGGATTTCGGAGCCGGCGAGGACGGTGCTGGTTTCGGGCACGGTGGCGTCGCCGCCTGGTTCTTCCGTGGCGTGCAGAGATTGGAAGGCGCCGGACGCGTCCCGCGTCACTTGCAGGCTGGTCAGCGTCTTCAAGCCGTAGCCGAAGATGGAGACCGCAGGCACGCGGCAGCCATCGCCCAGCTGCTGCCGGAACTCGCGGGCCAGGCGCAGCAGGCCGCGCTGCGGTTCCGGCAGCCAGGTCTCGTCGTGCAGCAGATCCACGGGCCGGCCCTCCTGGTCGAAGACGCAGGCATAGGTGGGCAGAATCTGATAGCTGGTGGGGAAGGTGGCGACGACATCGCGCAGGCGTTCGCCCATCAGGCCGAAGGGGAGCAGTTCCACGCCTTTGAACAGGTAGGAGACCATGCGCGGCGCGCCGTAGTGCGGCCCGCCCAGCAGCAGCAGGCGGCCCACTTTGCTGTGTCCGCCCAGCCGCTCGATGTAAAAACGACTGACCAGACAGCCCAGGCTGTGGGCGATGAGGGTGAAGGGGGGCGAAGCCGGCCACGCGTCGAGGGCTGCGGCCAGTTTGCGGGCAGATATGCGCACATCCTGCCGCCAGTCGTAGGCGAATTCGAGCAGATTCACCCCGCGGGCATAGCCGAGGGCTTCCTCCAGGAACTGGGTCAGCCGGCCATATTGCTCCTGCTCCAGCAGGTTGGGCACGATCACCATCTCATCCACAATGCCGCGCGGCCCCAGTTCGGGGCCATCGGGCAGGCAGAAGATGTCCGGCTCGGTGAAGAGCCGGCGCACGCTGGGCCACACCCGTTCGCTGCCCCGCCACAATTGCGATCCCATCAGTCCTGGCACGATTACCGCCGGGGAGCGGCGCCCGATCGCAGGCGCTTCCACCAGGGTGAGGTCGTCGGCCGCGGCAGCCTGCTTGAACACCAGCCGGGCTTCGCCGATCTGCACGGTGTCGCCATTGCGCAGTTGCCAGGTCTGCACCGGGCGGCCGCCGATGAAGGTGCCGTTGCTGCTGCCGGCGTCGATCAGCCTGAACCCTTCCGCAGATGGTTCGATGCGGGCATGCCGTCGCGAGACGCGGGGCAGGTCGAGGATCAGGTCATTGCCTGCTTGCCGCCCGATGCTGAGGCCCGCGGGGGAGAGGGGCAGGGTCCAGGTGCGGCCCTGGGCGTGTACGGCCAGGTGCGGCGTGTTCAGATCGGGGATGTGGGCAGCGAGGGTGGCCCCGGCCAGCGTTGCTTCCAGATCAGCTTCGCTGTCCACACGCGCACTGGCCGCGGCCAGCGGCGCCTGGCTTTCCTCGCAGCGCAGGGTGCTGTCGCCGATGCGCACCAGGGCGCCTGCCCGCAGGCCGGCCCGCGTGATAGCCGCGCCATCGATCCAGGTGCCGTTGGCCGACCCCAGATCCACGATCTCCCAACCGGAGGCTGTGGCTTCGATGCGGGCGTGGCTGCGCGAGGCGCGGGCGTCGGCCAGAACGATGGCGTTGGCCGCGGCGCGGCCGATGGTGAGATGCGCGCCCGCGGCCAAGACGTAGGCCCGCTCCTCGCCGGCGGCGGAGGTCACGATCAGGCGCGTGGTGGGATTGTCGGTGGCTGTAGACATATTCATCTTCTAGATCGGATTGTTTTTAGTCGTACTCTTACTCTTATTCCACAATGAACGCTTATTCGCGGAGTTTGCATAGTCTATACGGTTTTTGTAGTTACGAGTATGAGTAAGAGGAAGGGGAGGCACAGGCAGGCGTGCCGCGCCGTTCAAACCGGCGCGAACAGCGCAGCCACCTCGATCTCCACCCCTTCCAGCACCCCGGCGGCGGTCAGCACATCGCCCACGCCCAGCCGCCGGGTCTGCATGACGCCCTGATAAACGTAGATCACCTGCCGGTCTGGGTCAACGATCCAGACTGTGCTCACCCCAATCTCGAAATACTCCTCCAGTTTGCTCATCACTGCCTGCCAACTGTCCCCCGGCGAGAGCACCTCGACCACCAACTCCGGCGCCACATCCAGATAGCTGCGTGATTGCACCTGCGCCATGCGTGCGTGTGAGATGAAGGCCGCTTCCATGGCTCGCACCGTGTCGGGGTTGCGCCGGGTGTAGACGCCCACCTCGCCGCCCAGCACGATGCCTTGATCCCCTTGCCTGGCCGCGGCTTCCAGCCAGGCCGCCATCCTGATTTTTATCAGCCCGTGGAGATAACCGGTCGGCGACATAGGCACGATTTCTCCTTGCACGAGTTCAGCGTGATCGATGCCGGGCATGCGATACAGTTCATCGCCGCTGATCCGCGCTTTTTGCAGCGGTTTGGGTTTTTGTCTGGGAAGAACTTGAACAGCCATGGGGATCGCGATGGATGCGTTGCTTGGGTGATCGTGCAGGGCATTATAGCATGCCGGCAGCAGCGGGCAACCGCCAGGGCGGGGGCCGCCGGATCAGTGCCGGAAATGCCGCATGCCGGTGAAGAGCATCGCCAGACCCAGCCGATCAGCCGCGGCGATCACTTCCTCATCCCGCACCGAGCCGCCCGGCTGGATGACCGCGGTGATACCAAAGCGCGCCGCGGCCTCGATGCCGTCGGCGAAGGGGAAGAAGGCGTCGGAGGCCAGCACCGCGCCGCGGGCGCGGTCGCCGGCCTTCATGCCGGCGTAGTGCACCGCGTCCAGGCGGCTCATCTGCCCGGCGCCGATGCCCACCGTGGCCCCATCGCGGGCAAAGATGATGGCGTTGGACTTGACCCACTTGGCCACGCGCCAGGCGAAGCGCAGGTCGGCCATCTCGCGCTCGGTTGGCTGGCGCCGGCTCACGGTCTCGATTTTGGCGACGAGCCGGTCGTCGGACGTTTGGGCGAGCAGGCCGCCCTGGATCGAGACAAACTGTAAGGGCGAGGGCGTCGCTCCTGTCGCTTGCATCACCCGCAAATTCTGCTTTTTTCCCAGCAGCGCCAGGGCTTCTGGCGTGAAATCGGGCGCGGCCAGCACTTCCACGAACAGCGAACCGATGGTTTCGACCAGATCGGCATCCACCGGGCGATTGACGGCGATGATCGAGCCGAAGGCGCTGACCGGATCGCAGGCCAGGGCGCGGGCGTAGGCCGCGGTCAGGTCTGCATCCGTCGCCAGCCCGCAAGGGTTGGCATGTTTGATGATGGCCACCGCCGGCGTCGTGAACTCCTGCACTGCGCCCCAGGCGCCGTCCAGGTCGCCCAGGTTGTTATAGCTCAGTTCTTTGCCCTGCAACTGCGTGAAGGCCGGCGCCGCGCCCTGCCAGCGGTAGAGTGCGGCCTGCTGGTGCGGGTTCTCGCCGTAGCGCAGGGCCTGCACCCGCTCGGCCACGAGATGCAGGACCGCGGGCGTGGCCGTGTCCGGCTCGGCCTGCTGGCTCAGCCAGGCGGCGATGGCCGCGTCGTAGGCCGCGGTGTGCCGGAAGGTTTTTAAAGCCAGCCGTCGGCGTTCGGCCAGGGGGGCGCCCTCGGCGGCCAGGTGCATCAGCAGCGGCCCGTAGTCCGCTGGATCGACGACTACGGTGACGCGTTCATAATTTTTGGCCGCGGCTCGCAGCAGCGCTACCCCGCCGATGTCGATCTGCTCCACCGCCTCCTCTTCCCCCGCGCCGGCGGCGATCGTCTGCGCAAAGGGATAGAGGTTGCAGATGACGAGGTCGATGGGGGTCATGCCCTGCGCGGCCAGCTCGGCCAGGTGCGCGGGCGTGGCGCGGGCGAGGATGGGGCCGTGGATGGCGGGGTGCAGGGTCTTGACCCGGCCATCGAGCAGGTCGGGATAGCCGGTGAGGGCCGAAACCGGCGTCACTGGCAGTCCGGCGGCGGTCAGGGCTGTGGCTGTGCCGCCGCTGGCGATCAGTTCGATGCCCAACTCGTGCAGCCCGCGGGCGAACTCGATGAGGTTGGTTTTGTCAGAAACAGAGAGAAGAGCGTGCATGGGTGGTTTGTTGGGTGGTTGGGTGGTTGGGTGGTTGGGTGGTTGGGTGGTTGGTTTGTTGGTTGGTTTGTTGGTTGGTTGGTTGGTAGGTTGGTAAATTGGTAAATTGGTAGGTTGGTTCGTTGGCTGTTGGCTGTTGGTTGTTGACTGTTGGTTGTTGACTGTTGGCTGTTGACTGTTGGCTGTTGACTGTTGGCTGTTGACTGTTGACTGTTGACAGATCGGCGGCAGCCCGACACAAGATCAAAAACGATCCACCAATTACGCAGCCCCCCCCCAATCTACCAACCAACCAACCACCCAACAAACCAACCAACCAACCAACAAACCAACCAACCAACAAACCACCTCACCCACCCCCCGCAGTATAGAACAGGACGGCGGTTTCTGGTAGACTGGGCCTCGCGTATGGATCTTCGCCGCCTGTGGCGCCGCCCCTACCTGTTGCTGACCCTGACCGCGCTGTTTTGGTCGGGGAATTTCGTGTTGGGCCGAGCCATGCGGGCTGAAATCCCACCGGTGGGACTGGCTTTCTGGCGCTGGACCGGCGCGTCGCTGCTGGTCATCGGCTTTGCCTGGCCGCACCTGCGCCGCGATTGGCCGGTGCTGTGGCGCCACTGGAAGATCGTCACGCTGCTCGCTGCCATCGGTGTGGCCAGCTTCAACACGCTGGCCTACACCGCCCTGCAATCGACGCCGGCGATCAATGCCTTTCTGATTCAATCGACCATGCCGGTGCTGATCGTGGCCCTGTCCTATCTCTTTTTCCGCGATCGCGTCAGCGGCCGCCAGACCCTGGGCATCCTCCTCTCCCTGGTCGGGTCGATCGTGATCATCGCTCAGGGCGACCTGGAGATGCTGCGCAGTCTGGCTTTCAACCGCGGCGACTTGCTGATCTTCATCGCCGTCATTTCCTATGCCGGCTATTCCTCGCTGCTGCGTCGGCGTCCTGCCATCCACCCTCTCAGTTTTGTGGCGGCCACCTTCATCCTGGGCGCCAGCATGCTGATCCCCCTCTATCTGTGGGAGCATGTGCGGGTGCGGGCGGTGACCCCAAACCTGCCCACCCTGCTTTCCATCCTCTACGTGGCCATCTTTCCCTCGGTGCTGGCCTATCTCTGCTTCAACCGGGGGGTGGAGCTGGCGGGCGCCAACCGCGCCGGCCTCTTCTTCCATCTCACGCCGGTCTTTGGCGGCGGCATGGCCATCCTTTTCCTGGGCGAATCCTTTTACTGGTACCACGGCCTGGGCGTGCCCCTCATCCTGCTCGGCATCCTTCTGGCCACCATTCAGGAGCGGTGACGACGCTGCGATCTGGCTGCCGGCCGCGAGGCGAAGAGATGCGGGGCCAGCTGCTGCATCTCCTGCCGCAGCGGGGTGTTGCGCCAGTTTGGCTCGTGCAGGCTGATGGTGATCACCCGGTCGCGGCCTGAACCGCGCACCAGCGGGGCCAGCCAGCGGGGGCCTGCGAAACCAGACTGGCGCAGGAAAAAAGCATCTCGCCGCCGCCGCGTCTGCCCGATACGTTCGATATTCGGCCAAGAAGTCGCCACGCGGTGGAAGAGAGAGTGGTAGACCACCCCCTCCGCCGAGATGACCAGACGACTGCGCCAGCCATGCAGCGCCAGCAGCAGGCCGGGCAAGGTGAAGATCAGCAGCAACGCGGCCGGCGCCAGCACAGACGCGCCCGGCGGGGCCGATTCGGTCTGCTGCAGGGCGGGGGCGGTGGTGTAGATGCCGGCCAGCCCGTAGAGAGCGATGACGCCGCCGCCCAGGATCATGGCCAGGCGCAGGGGCAGCCACAGAGGAAAGACGCGTGGAATCATGCTTTTTACCTGGCAAAAAGCCCTGGCCCGGCCCGGTTTTGGCCGCGATTGAAGACCCAGACCACGATCGGCGGCGCCAGAGCGGCGATGGCCAGGGCCGCGCCCAGCAACAGCGCGCCCGCGCCCAGCACCGGCGGCAGGTTCACCCCCAGGAAATGGCTGCTCAGGATCAGGGCCAGACCGGCCAGCAGCGCCGCCGCGGCCAGCACCCCCACGATCAGGGCGATGCGCGTGGCGCGCGCCAGCGATGCTCGCCGTTCCCCGTGCACCTGGCCCGACTGTCCGTGGATGAGGATGGGGCGATACTGTCCCTTTTCATCCTGGTAGTGCGTGGCATAGACCGGCAGCAGCAGTTGCGTCCAGTGCAGGTTGCTGAAGCGCGGGGCCCAGCGGAACGCGCGCAGGTGCTGCGCCGCCGCGGCCTGCTGGCACTCGGCCTGCGCCCGCTGCTCGAAATGGGGACGGGCGTCGTTCCAGGCATCCTCGGGGCTGCGGTTGGGCAGCGCGGCCACGGCCTGCGCCAGATGTGCGGGCCGGTAGGGCAGGGCGGCATCGACTGCAAACTCACCCAGCTGCCGGCGCGTCAGCGCATCCTCCTCCAACGCCGGCGCCGCCGCGTTTTCATAGCGCCGCTGCAATTGGCCCAGCCGTGGCTCCCAGCGTATGCGCGTCTCCCGCACCTGCTGCGAACGCCACTGCTTGCGCTCGCCCTCGAATTGCTCCTCGTGGCTGACGATCTCGTAATCGAAGCCGGCCTCGGCCTGCCAGCGGGCCGCGACGCTGGCATCCACCAGCCAGCGGGGCAGATAGCAGGGCTGCAAGCGGCTGCGCAGCCGCGCCACGGTCAGGTCCGCCGGCGCCAGGGGGATGCTGCGCACGAAGCCGCGCAGGGCCGCGTCGATCTGGGCGGGGGCGAGGGTGAAGGCCGCGACCGCTTCCGGCGGCCGCGCCGCGGGCAACTGCGCGGGCGGCGTGTCCAGGGGGCGCAGGAGGTCGCCGGCGCAGTGGGGGCAGCGCCGCTCCGCTGCCAGGGCGACGAATGCCCAGTCGCAGCGGTGGCAGTGGTAGAGGCGGGCCGCGTCGCCCCAGCCGGGCAGGGGGGTGGGGTCAGTCATCGTCCATGCGCAGGGCGGTGAAGATGAGGAAGAGGAGCAGGATGAAGCCGGCGACGAGGAGGAAGAAGCCGGCCGCCGCGATCAGCGCGGCCAGCGTGTCCGGCGTCAAGAAAATCTGCGGCAGAAAGATGAGCATGCCGGAGAGGAGCAGCCAAATCAGGGCGATCAGCCCGATCTTGTGCCAGTCTGCGGGACGCTGGCCCGCGACTTTGCCGGTCTGGCCATTGATCAGCACTTGATAGACGCGGTTGTTGAAGGTGTAGGTTGCCAGGAAGATGGGCAGGAGGATGTAGCGCCAGCTTTCGTCGCTATAATCGAGGGTGATGGCGAAGTTGCGTATTGTTGGCCCTGAGGGTTGCTGCTGGCAGCGGCGGCGCATCTCTGCGCGCATAAAGTTGCGGGCCTTGTCCCAGGCCTCGTCCAGCGGGGTTTCGTAGGCCTGGGCGCGCAGGCCGGCCAGATAGGCGGGGGCGTAGGGCGTCAGCGCTTCGAGATCGAAGGGGTAGAGGCGGTGCAGGAAGCGGGGGTTGACATGGGCGGAGCCGGAGGCCAGCAGATCGCGGAAGCTCTGGCGCAGGCGGCCCTGTTCCCATGTCCAGTAGAAATAGGTTTTGTTGCCCACTCGCCGTTGTTTGCGCACCTCGGCCCGCCAGTGGGCGTGGGCGTCGGCGCTGAAGGTCCAGAAGGGCAGGTACAAGGGGGTGAAGGGCGCGTCGCTGTAGGGTCGAGGCCGGCTGAACGAAACGTTGGCCAGCAGCGAGAGGCTCTCCCCGCTGGCCTGGGCCTTACGCCGCAATCCTGCCGGGACGAGCCAATGGCCGCGCAGCCAGGTCTGGAACTGGCGCTGGCATGTTTCGGCGTCGATCTGGAAAGGGGCGAGGAAGCGAGGGCGGAGTACATCTTGCGGCGCGGCGCGCTGCACCACTTTGTGCGACCCGCAAAAGGGGCAGGCGTGGGTCAGCATTTTGGCCGGCGCGGTGCTGCGCCCCCCGCACTGTTGGCAGGTGATGTCGGTTCGGGCCTCGCCCCAGCCGTGGGCGACCCGTTCCATGGTCTCGCCGGTGAATTCGAAGCTCTGCGCCTGGCGGCCCACGGCGGCCTGGGGCGCCGGCTCGTGATAGCCGCAACTGGTGCAGGTCAGGCCGCGCTCCGCCAGGTTGTAGGCGCGATCCCCGCCGCATTGCGGGCAGCGAAAGAGCACCACCTCCTGGTGCTCGACTTTCTCCGCCGCCGGCATGTACACTTCGATGCCAGGGATGGCCGAGTGGGTGCGCGTGAAACCGGGCGGCGGGAAGGTGTTCATGTCGCGGCGGGCGGCAGCAGTTGGTGGGCGGCGATCACGCGGCGCAGCCACGCGGCGCTGTGCTTGGGGATGCGCGTCTGTGTCTCATAATCGACGTAGATCAGGCCAAACCGTTGTTTGTAGCCTTTGGCCCATTCGAAGTTGTCCATGAGCGACCAGACGAAATAGCCGGCCAGGGGCACGCCGGCGGCAAGGGCGCGCTGTGCGGCTGCGAAATGGTCGTGCAGATAGCGAATGCGCCGGGGGTCGTGCACCTGGCCGGCGGCGTCCACGGCATCTGGCCAGCTGACGCCATTTTCGGTCACGTATAATTTGGGGATCTGGTACTCGAAATGCAGGCGGTTGAGCAGGCGGTACAGGCCTTCGGGGTAGATCTCCCAGCCCATCAGCGTCCTCTCCTCGTCGGGCGCGGGGAAGACTTCTTGCGGCAGGTTGTCTTTGGCGCTTTGATCGCGGAAGATCTCGCGCGTGTAGTAGTTGACGCCGAGGAAATCGAGCGGCGTGGCGATGGCGGCCATGTCGCCCGGCTGTACCCAGGTGAGGCCGTCGGGGATGAAGGTCTGGGTGTAGCTGGCCGTCATATCGGCAGGATAGCCGCGGCCAAAGAGGGGTTCGGTGAACCAGCGGTTGAAGTAGCCGTCAGCCCAACGGGCCAGGGTTTGATCGTAGACGCTGGGCGATGCTGCCTGCGCGTAGGTGAAGTTGAGGGTGATGCCGACTTCGCTGCCGGGGCTGTTGCGCCGCAGGGCCGGCACGGCCAGCCCGTGCGAGAGCAGCACATGGTGCGAAGTGGCGAGGGCCTGGCGCATGTCGTATCGTCCGGGCGCGTGTTCCCCAACCTGATGGCCGAGAAAGCTGGTGCACCAGGGTTCGTTGTGCGTGATCCAATGTTTGACGCGGTCGCCCAGGCTGCGGCTGACCACGTCGGCGTATTCGACGAAGGCCTCGGCTGTGGCCCGCGCCGGCCAGCCGCCGGCATCTTGCAGGGCCTGCGGCAGATCCCAGTGGTAGAGGGTGATGAAGGGGGTGATGCCGGCTGCCAGCAGGGCGTCGACCAGGCGGCTGTAGAAATCCAGCCCGGCCTGGTTCACCTGGCCCCGGCCGCTGGGCAGGATGCGCGTCCAGGCGATGGAGAAGCGGTAGGCTTTCAGGCCCAGGTCGGCCATCAACTGCACATCTGCGGGCCAGCGGTGGTAATGGTCGCAGGCGACGTTGCCGTTGCTGCCGTCGATGATTTTGCCGGATGTGTGGCTGAAGCGATCCCAGATCGATTCGCCTTTGCCATCTTCATTCCAGCCGCCTTCGATCTGATACGCGGCTGTGGCTGTGCCCCACAAAAAGCCGGGGGGAAAGGGGGGGGATGGGGTCATTGGGGGGGGATTGGTAGATTGGTAGATTGGTAGATTGGTAGATTGGTGAAATGTTGCTGTATTGCGTAAAAAGTAATGCGTAAAACGTAAAACGTAATGCGTAAAACGTAATATGTGATGCGTTTCGTTGTTTTTATGCGATGATTGCCAGATACCGAATATCAAATATCAAATATCAAATACCGACTACTGAATACTGAATACTGAATACTGACCACTGACCACTGACTACTGACCACTGACCACTGACCCGCAGCGGGCGCAGAAGCGGTCATCGGCGCGGAGGGGGGCGCCGCACTGGGTGCAGAAGACGGAGGCGGCCTGGGCGCGGGGCGCGGGCAGGGGGGCGTGGCCATTGCCGGCGCTGCTCTTGAGGGCTGGGGGCATCTGCCGCGCCGCGGCCACCGCGGCCTCGATCTGCTGGTCGATGGCCGGGGCCACCAGTTGCGCTTCCAACGTGTCGATGGCGCGCAGCGTCTCCGCCGCCTGCTGCTTGAGATGGCCGCTCTGGCCGGCGAAATCCTCTTGCGAGAGTTTGCCGGTTTCAAGGTCGAACTGAGCGTCGCGGATGGCCTGATACAGCATATCGCGCTGCATGTACAGCTCCGTCAGGCGGGGGTCAAGCTCCACCGTGGCAGGGGCCAGCCGCTGCGGCCGCAAATAAGGCCACAGCACTCCCGCCGCAACGATCAGAATCAGGAGGAAAGCGATGATAAACCACATGGTTGGGTTGGTTGGTGGGTTGGTTAGTTGGTTAGTTGGTTAGTTGGTTAGTTGGTTAGTTGGTTGGTTGGTTAGTTGGTTGGTTGGTTGGTTGGTTAGTTGGTTACTACGCTGGCGGCGGGGACGCGGCGGGGGGCGGGCTTGGGCAGGGGCCAGATGGCAAAGGTTGTGCCGATGACCATCACGATCCCGCCCAGCCACATCCACAACATCAGCGGATTGACGAAAAATTCGAAGGCGGCCAGGCTGCCATTGTCTTCCCAGCCGTTGAAGACGATGTACACATCCTCGACCAGATTGGTGCGCAGGCCCACTTCCGTGGTGGGGCCCATGTCGCGGCCGCTGATGTTGGCGTAGAAATTCATCCGTGGCTTCAAGGTGCCGACGATCTTGCCATTCTTCTCCACCAGCACATTGGCGATCATGATGTCGTGATTGGATGCCTTTTCCGACTCCAGCCCTGTATAGGTGAAGGTATAACCGGCCAGGGTGGCCTCCTCATTCAGAGACAGGCTTTTCTTGAGATTGAATTGGAATGTGGTGGCCCCGACAATGGCCAGCGCAATCATGATCACGCCCAGATGCACGATGTAGCCGCCGTAGCGGCGCTGGTTGCGCGCCATCACCCGCAGCAGGGCCAGGGGCCAGCTTTCGCCGGTGACGCTGCGACGAGCCCTGGCCCCGCGGAAATACTCCCAGAAGATTGTCCCCAGCACCAGCGCGCACACCCCCCAGGCCAGCACCGGCAGCCATTGCCGGGTCACGATCAGGTAGATGACGGCGATGGTGGCCAGGGCAAAAGCAGTGGGGGGCGCCAGGCTCTTGCGCAGCATGCCGGGCGAGCTGCGCCGCCAGCCCAACAGCGGCCCGATGCCCATCAACAGCAGGATGCCGAGGAAGATGGGCCCATCTACCTTGTTGAAATAGGGGGCGCTGACCGCGATCTTGGTGTTGGTGATGCCCTCGGAGATGATGGGGAAGAGGGTGCCGAAAAGGGTGGCAAAGGTTGCCACCAGGAAAAGCACGTTGACATAAAGAAAAGCAGATTCGCGGCTCAGCATCGAATCCAACTCCGCGTCTGACTGCAACTGCGGCAGCCGCTGCCACAGCAGGGCCAGAAATCCCACAAAGGTGAGGAGGATGAAGCTGAGGAAGAGCGGCCCCACGTTCGAGAGCGCGAAGGAGTGCACCGAGTCGATGATGCCGCTGCGGGTGATGAAGGTGCCGATGATCACCAGCCAGAAGCCGAGAAAGGCCAGCGTCACATTCCACACCTTCAGCATGCCCCGCTGCTGCTGAATCATGATGCTGTGCAGGAAGGCGGTGGCCGTCAGCCAGGGGATGAGCGAGGCGTTTTCTACCGGGTCCCAGGCCCAGAAGCCGCCCCAGCCCAGTTCCAGGTAGGCCCATTGGCTGCCCATGAGGATGCCGATGGTGAGGAAGATCCAGGGGATCAGGTTCCACACCCGCACTTCGCGCGCCCAGCTATTATCCAGCTTGCCCGCGGCCAGATTGGCCACCGCCAGGGCCATGGGCAGGGTCAGCCCCACATAACCCAGGTAGAGGAAAATGGGATGGAAGACCATCCAATAGTTTTGCAGCAGCGGGTTGAGGCCAGAGCCATCTGCCGGGATGAAGAGGGCTGCGCCTTCGGGCCGGAAGATGGCGCCGGTTGTGGCGCCGCTGGGCAGCACCCACAGCCGGTTGAAGGGGTTGGCCGCAAACAGGACAATCGTCAGGAAGAACAACTGCACGGCCAGCAGCGTGGCTACCAGATAGGCCCCCCGTTTCAGGTCCCGCTTCCAGACCACAGCCGTCAGCGCGACGTTGTACAGCGCCATCATGAAGCCCCAGAAGAGGAGAGAGCCGGCCTGCCCGCCCCACAGGGCCGAGAAGCGGTAGAAGAGGGGCAATGAGCGCTCGCTATGGCTGGCCACATACTCGTTGGAGAAATCATTGCTGATCAGCAGATACCACATCGCTACTGTGGCCAGTGTCACCAGCGCCGCCACCGCAAAGAGGGCATTGCGCCCGCTCAGCGCCAGCAGTTCATCCCGCCGCCAGGCCCCGATCAGGCTGATGGCGATGCCATACAGGGTGACGATGAACGCCAATACCAGGGAAAGATAACCCAAATCGGCCATGTATCGATTCCTCTTAGAAAGTGGGATTCAGCAGTTGCGAGATGCGCTGTTCCAGATCGCGGGCGGTCATCGGCCCCACATGCACGCCCTGCACCTGGCCCGCCGCGTCGATGAAGAAGGTTTCGGGCACGCCTTGCACCCGGTACGCGCTGTAGATGCGGCTGCCCATGTCCGGCCCGTTGGGGTAGGTGACGCCGAATTCGGCCAGATAGGCCAGGGCGTTGGGCCGCTGATCGAGATAGTTCAGCCCCAGGAAGACAACTTCGCCCTGATAGCGCTGCCAATAGGCCTGTAACAGCGGCTGTTCATCCCGGCAGGGCACGCACCAACTGGCCCAGAAATTCAACACCACCGGCGTCCCCCGGAAATCGGACAGCGCCATTGCCTCGCCGTCATAGGTGGTGATCTGGAAATCGGGGGCCAGGCCCTCGCTGGCCCGCCGGCTGGGGGGGTTGAGGATGCCGTAATAGAACACGGCCAGCAGCCCGATCCCGACCAGGGCCAGCGCGCCAAAAAGGATCACGCCGCCCCGCCGGCTGCGCGGCGGCTGATCGCCGGCGCCGGGCGAAGAAGTGACAGCGTTGTTCATAGATCTTGCAGCTCCTTTTCCACGCGGGCGAGGTAGGGATCAGGGGCCGTTTCGGGTGAGGCGGCGGCTGTGGCGATGGCCGCGGGGGCGGTCGCGGGTTTTTGCACCCAGCGTCGCGTCAGCCACACCACCACGGCCAACCCGGCCACCAATAGCAGAATCGGCAGGATCCAGGCGGTGAGATAGAAGCCCTGCCGCGGCGGCTCGCCCAGCACCACCGGGCCATACAACTCGATGAACTGGGCTTTGATCTGCTCTGGCGAGTTGCCCGCGGCCAATTCCTGGTCGATCATCTCCCGCATCTGTTCGCACACTTTTTGGTCGCACACATCCAGGCGGATGCCCTGGCAGATCGGGCACCACAGGTCCTTTTGCAGCGCGTCGGCCGGGTCGCCCTCCTGGGCCAGCGCCGGCGCGGCCAACAGCAGCAGGAAGATCAGGGCCAGTAGCAATCGTCGCATCATGAGAATCAAGCCAAACGGGGGTGGGGAGCAGGGGTCAAAGGTATGGGCGGATTATACCATCGGCCCGCCGGCCCTGGCATGCGATAAATCATACATAGGATTAATACTTGATGAGGATTTGCGCCGCCGCGCGGCCAGCGCCCTCGCCACCCACAGGAAATAGAGCAGGAACAGCAGGGTGAATCCGCCCAGCAGGGGGAAGAATAGCCCCGATCGGCCCTGATCCATCACTCGCCACTGCGCCACCCACAGATCATGGTCGGCGGAGAGCTCGATGGTGTGCCGGCCTTGCTTGCCCGCGCGGATGCGCAGCGGCCGATCCGGCTCATAGCTGAGGGAACGCGGGGCCGCGCCATCCACACGGACATGGACGAGGGTGGGGCCGGCGCCCGGCGGCGGGTAGAGTCGCAGCGAGACGCCCTCGATCTGCACGCGCAGGCTTGCGCCCGCGGGTAGAACGCCCATCTGGCCGAGTAGGGCGTCGGGGTTGGCTTCAAGGCGATAACCGGCAGATTGCAGCCCCCAATGGTCGGGCGGGTGCGCGCCGGGGTAGAGCACGGGGCTGGCGGCGACGGCGTTGGCGTAGGCGCTGATGCTGTTGTAGACCGGCAGCGGCGTGAAATCAGGCTCGACCAGGCGGAAGTAGTATTCCGGCTTGCCTTCCTCTCGCCAGGTGAAGTCGGGGCGCTTGAAGTACCAGGTGTTGGCCACGCCCAGCCAGGGCCAGTCCTGCTGCAGGCGGTCGTAGGCCAGGGCCAGATAGCGGGCCTGTTGCGCCTCGGAAACCTGTCCGAAGCGCTTGTCGGGCAGGGCGTCGGGCACGGCGTTCCAGTTCATCTCGCTGATCCAGATCGCTTTGGCGGCGTCGCCATTCTGCACCATGAGGTCGCGCATGAACAGGGGGCGGCTGAAGTTGAGCACGCGCGGGTTCATGCGGCGGTCGCTGGGGCCAGACCAGAGGCCGTAGCCCTGCATGGCCACGATATCAAAGCACTGCTTGGCCCCGGCGTCGTACATGCGCTGCAGGAAGAGGAAATCGTTGAGGGCGTTGCCGGGGGGCGGGGCCGCGGGGTCGAGGACGATGGTGGAGGCCAGCGCCCCATTGATGATCACGACTTCGGGGTCAGCGGCGCGGGCCGCGGCCGCGCCGGCGCAGAGCAGGCGGGTGTAGTCCTCCGGGCTGATGGCGTAGTTGCCCCATTCGGGATAGATATTCGGCTCGTTCCAAAGCTGGTAGTAGCGGATGCGGCCCCGGTAGCGGCCGACCAGGGCGCTGACGAAGTCGGCGAAGTCCTGGTAATCGTCCGGGGGCGCGTAGGGGCCGACCTCATTCCCTCCTGCCCGCGTCCATTCCGGCGGATTGCTCACCCGCGCGATCACGCCCAGGCCATACTGCTCGGCCAGATCGACGATCTGATCATATTTTTCCCAGGCGGAGCGCTGCGGCTCGTGCCGGCGATCCTCGAAATCACCTTTGCCGTGGATCTCGATATCTTCCCAGACGAATTCCTGCCGCAGCCATTTGAAGCCGGCAGCCGCGGCCATTTGCACGACCTGCTCGCGCACGGCGGGGTCTGGCTCCTGCTCCAGGAAGACATTGACGCCGAAGGGGTTGACGCCGCTGTGCGCGGCGGGGGTGTCGGGGGCGAGGTCGAGCCGGGGGCGCAGCAGGTCGGCGCTGAGGTCGGTCAAGCCCTTGATCTGGGCAGAGAAGGCCTCCTCGCCGGTGAGGGTGAACAGGGCGCCGCCGCGCCAGCCCAGGGCCAGGATCAGGGTGCAGGCCAGCAGGGGGATGGGCAAGAAGAGGAGGATGGCGAGGCGGCGGAGGGTCATGGTGTTCAGTGTTCAGTGTTCAGTGTTCAGTGTTCAGTATTCAGTGATCAGGGAATGGGTGTGTTAAAATCTTGCCAGAAGGAGACCAGGATGGCAACTACCAGCACGTTACCCCGCAAACGCCTGCCCTATGTGTGGGATTATGACATCGACGAAGCCATGTTCGATGCGATGTTGGCTGGGGAATTGACGTGGGGGCGGCTGGATCGCGATTGGGCGGCGGTGCGGCTGCTGGAATACGCGCCCTATCCAGAGATCGTGCAGAAGCTGGGCTTCGAAGCGCTGGTGGAGGGGTGGCCGAGGTGGCGGGGGAGGGTGAGATCGAACTCGGTCAAGCGGGGGCTGGATTTTTTGACGAATTGGCTGCCGCGGCAGCATTCCAAACTTGTATAGTTGGCCGATATGGAAGCAAATTTCTATTTTGACAAGCTTTATCCACTTCAGGACAAGGCTCTAGCTCTGCTCAGCGAATTGGATACGGGCTTTTACCTGACCGGCGGCACTGCTTCGGCCCGCGGCTATCTTCAGCATCGCTTCTCCGACGACCTGGATTTCTTCGTCAACCATGATGAGCGGTTTCAACTCTGGGCCGAGCTTTGCACCGATGCGCTGGCAGGAGTAGGCGATTGGCAACTTCAGGTGGTCCGTAAAGATGTTCGCTTTTTGCGTTTGGTGCTCGATCAAAATGACACCTCCCTCCGCGTTGAATTCATCAACGATGTCCCCGCGCGTGTTGGCGACATTCGCCAGCACCCCATCCTGGGCCGCCTGGATAGCCCGGAAAATATCCTGGCCAACAAAGTAACGGCGGCGCTGGATCGCGCCGCCGCTAAAGATCTGGCGGATATCTGGGGTTTTTGCACCCGCATGGGGCTTTCACTGGAGGAAGCGATCACGAACGCGCACTCGAAAGCGGCCGGCATTTTCGCACCCGACCTGGCGCGCGTGCTGCTTTCGGCCACGGAAGAGGATTGGCAGCAGGTGCGCTGGTGGCAGGGGCCCAGCCTCGAGCAATTTCTCGGCGATCTGCGGGTGCTGGGCGAGCGTTTGATTTATGTGGTGTAGACAGACGAAGGATGTATGGCCTCTGTAAGCCCTTCCTCTTCGTCCTCGCGCACTCGATCCTCGATCAACTCGGCAATAGGATCGACGCCCGGCGACAGCCAGGCGCGTCCGCTGCCGGCTACTCGCCGCGCCAACTCTGATCGCCAACCTTCCGTCGGCGCAGGGGGGGACGCTGTCATCCAGTTCGGGGGTGGATGGGAGCATCGTTGCAGTAACCAAGATGAAAACAAAGCCGAGCGCGATGGCTCGGCTTTGTTAATTCGTGCGGGCCAGAACGCTGAACCCGCAATTCGGAACGGGGTTCAGCGGCTGTCGAAATCGACCACCGCTTCGTTGCAGCCTTCGCCGGGGCCGGTGCTGGTCCAACTGGCGATCTCGGAGATGCGGGCGCCGTTGGGATCCACGATCCACACATGCCAGGTGCCGGCGATGGCCCCTGCCGCGCTGATGATGTGGCTGTAATAACCGGGCGCCCAGTTTTCATAGCCAGGATGGGGGCCGCTGATCGCCGGGCCTGTGGCCCAAGGCCCATCCGCGGCGTAACTGAAGACGACACGGTAGCCGTTGGCCGGCTGGCCCCCTTTGTACACCGTGCCTGCGAACCAGTTGCCACCGGGCTGGCGGCGGCAGGCGCCTACCACGGCGATGTTGAATTCGTAGCGGCGGGCCGGCGGCTGGGTGGCTGCGGGCACAGGCGTGGCCGTGGGCGGGCGGCGCGTGGCCGTGGGCGGCGGCGGCGGCGCGGATGCCACCTGCACGCCATCGAACACGCCTTCGCTGCTGACCAGATCGTCGATCACCCAGCCTTCGCGCCCGTTGAAGTCGATCTGCCACCAGGTGGAGGCCTGGTTTTTGCCGGTGACGGTGTAACGCTGGTTGGGCGAGATCTGGCCGACGGCCCCGTAATTCGTGCCGGGGCCGCTGCGCACATTCACCACCTGGCCAGAGAAGATGACCGGGGCCTGCGGCGTCGGCGTCGGTTCGGGGGTGAAGGTGGCTGTGGGTTCGGGAATGGGCGTGTCGGTGGGGATGGGGGTGGGCGTGTCGGTGGGCAACATCGCTACCGTGGTGGCGGCAGATTCGGCGGCGACGGGTGTTTGGAAAAGATGGGCGTTCGCCACCTGACCCTCCGGTGTGGGAGTGAACGTGGCGTGCGGGGTGCGCGTGGGCGTGGGTTCGGGCAGGGCTTCTTGGCCCAGCCCGCAGGCCGAAAGGGCGAGCAGCAGCAGGATCGCCAACAACAGCGCCTGCCAGGGGCGATGGGACATCACGATGGGGTACCTCATGGGGTGCGGGAGATGCGTAGGGCGCCGGGCAGTGCAGCGTAGAAAGCGGGGGCCAGGCGCGAGCGAGGGGGGATTATAGCAGAGCAGGCGGGGGAGGGGAAGATCGCAGGGCCGCCAAACAGGCTCAGGGCCACAGCAGCGGCGGCAGGGTGAAGGCGTCTCCGCCATCCAACAGGGCCGCGCGCCCGCCATCGCTGCGGCTGTAGATGCCGGTCTGCCAGCGATATTCGCCCGCGGGCAAGTCGATCTCATACGGCTGCACGACCACATCTCCCGGCCACCAGTCGCGGCTGAGCAGGGCAAACCCATCCGCCTGGGCCACACGCGCGCCGGTCTGATCGTAGATGTGGTTGAAGAGGGTGAGATCGCGCTGCCGCGCCTCCTCTGGCGGGGTCAGCACTTGCCACACCAGCGTCACCCGTGGGGTCAGCGCGCCCGGCGGGGGGAAGGCATAGGCAATCAGCGCCAGCCCGGCATCGAACTGCGCCGGCTGCGGCAGCCAGGTGATGTCCAGATCGATCTCTGCGACCGGGGGCAGGCGGTAGAGGCGGGCCGGCGGCAGCCCTGTCGCCATCTGCCCCTGCCAGACCAGCTCGCCCCGGCGGGCCAGGGCCTCATCGCCGGGCAGCGTCCACAAATAGAGGCTGGGCTGCCCTGCTTTCAGCAGCAGCGCCGGTTCCCCTGCTGCTGCCGGCGCCACAAAGCGCGCCCAGGGGGGATTGCCGATCAACAGGGCGACGACAGCCGGGTCTCCCTGTTGCGCCGGGTCCACCCCGCGCACCGCCACCCGCACCTCGCTGAGGCCCAACCGCGTCGCTTCCTCCTCTGCCGCGGCGATCGCGGCCTGCCACGCCCGCAGGGGGGGGCCAAAACTGGCGCCTCCCGCGCCCGTGGCCACCGCGGCCAGCAGGCTTTGGAAGCTGCCCAGCCACACCGCGGCGATCAGCAGCGCCGCCGCGGCCGGCAGCAGGCGAGACAATCGGCCCCCGCCGGGCAGGCGGGCCATCACCCGGCCGCACCCCTCCAGGCCCAGGGCCAGGAAGAGCGCGGGCAGGGGCAGCAGCGTGCTCCAATAGTGCAGGAAGACCGGGGCCGGGGCCAGCACCAACAGCAGGATCGGCGGCGCTGTCCAGGCCAGCAGCAGCCGGGCTGCCGGGCGTTGCCGCGAGCCGCGCAGCCACAGCAGCACCCGCGCCAGCCCCGCGGCCAGCAGCGCCAGCAGGGGCAGGGAGAGGGCGTCGCCTGCCCGCGTCCAGGCGGTTTCGATGGCGGCCACCGCGCCGAGGCCGGCGCCGGTGAGAAATTGTCGCGCCTGGAGCCAGCGTTCGGCCAGGGAAAGCGCGCCTCCGCCCGTCTGTGCGCGCCACAGCCCCAGGTCGCTGTTCAGGATGGGCGGGGCGGAGGCCATCAGCGCCCAGGCGTAGGGCAGGGTGATCAGCCCCGCGGCCAGCAGGCCGAGGAGCAGGGGGCGCCGCAGCCAGCGCCGGGGCGCGAGCAAAAATCCCCCCAGCCAACTGGCCGCCTGCACCAGCGCCAGCACATGTGCTTGCAGTTGCAACGCGGCCAGGGCCGGGAACCAGATCAGCGCGTAGCGGCGGCGGCGCGCGGTCGCTTCCCAGGCCAGCAGCAGCAGGGCCACGCTGAGCAGGGGCAGGATGTGCGCCCACAATTTGCGATCCCACAGCGCCGGCCAAGGCGACGCGGCCATGAACAGCGCGGCCAGCAGGCCGGTCAGGCGGTTGTGCAGGCGGCTGCCCAGCACAAAGGTGAGGGCCACGGCCAGCACGGCCAGCGCGCCCATGCCCCACACCGCCGCCTCCGGTCGTGGGCCGATCAGCCGCAGGAACAGGGCCTGCACATAGGGGATCAGGGCGCCGCGGGTCAGGCCCAGGCTGGCGCCGCCGCTGAGTGCGGGCAGGGCATGACCCGCGGCGATGCGACTGGCAATGCCCAGGGTGTGCGCTTCGTCATATTTGAATTCCACCACATCGAGCGCCTGCCAGCGCAGCCACGCGGCCAGACACAGCACGGCCAGCAGGGCCAGCCGCGCCAGAAGTTCGGAACTGCGCATCTGCCTGGGCATCAGTGGGCGACGACGGTGAAGGGGATGGCGGCGGTGTGCAAGGTCTGGCCCCCGCGGGTGCGGGCGCTGGCCGCGACTTCGTGCGCTCCCACTTGCAGCGGCCACCACGCCAGCCAGGGCCAGGCGTGCGTTTCGGCGATGGCCGCGCCATCGAGGTAGTAACGGACGCTGACCAGGGGATCCGCGCCGCTGTAGACGATGGCCAGCCGCAATTGCTGCGCGCCCGCGGGCAGCCGGGGGTCGAGCAGATAGTGGGCGCCGGGCTGCGGCTCTTGCAGGGCCAGACCCGCGCTTTCCCTGGGCAGTGTGGTGGAGAGAGGGGTTTCATCCAGCAGCAACATCCCCTGCTCCTGCGCCCAGGCCCGCAGTTCTGGCGGCGGGGCCCAGGCGATGCGGCTGGCCAGGGCGGTTTGGGGTGTGCCGGCGTCGGCGGGGAGGCCGGTGCGGGTGTCGATGGCGATGCGGCGGTGCTGGTCGTCCGGCCGCGTAGGCTCGGTCCCGGCGATGAACAGCTCGCGCCCGATCTGCGGGCAAGCGGGCGTGGGCAGCAGACCGGAAGGCGCGCACACATCCACTTCCACCAGCCCGGGGGGGCGGGAAAACGCGCGGACGGCGCGGTTTTTGTGCGCCAGGATCATCACATCATGCCAGATCGGCGCGGCGCCGTCGATGCCGCTGACGCCGATCATGGGGCTGTTGTCGGCGTTGCCCACCCACACGCCCACGGCCAGATCGGGGGTGTAGCCGATGGTCCAGTTGTCCCGCCAGTCGGTGGTGGTGCCGGTCTTGGCCGCGGCGGGCCGGCCATCGGGCAGGCGCAGGGGGCTGCTGTAGCCGAACGCCGGCGCGCGGGCGTCATTGTCGCTGAGGATGTGCGTGATCAGGTAGGCGGCGCGGGGGTCGAGTACCGCCGCCCCGGCCCCGGCCAGGGGCAGATCCCAGCCGGCGGGATTGATCGCCTTGCCGCCATCCAGCCCGGCGTCGAAAAGCACCTCGTCCCCGGCGCGGATGCGGCTGATGGCCAGGGGCGGCGCGGTCAGGCCCGCGCGGACCAGGGGCAGATAGGCCGCGGTCAACTCCAGCAGCCGCACCTCGCCCCCGCCCAGGGTCAGGGCCAGACCGTAGTCGTGGGGGCTGGCCAGGGTGCTGATGCCCTGCCGCTGCGCCTGTGTGACCAGGGCGGGGATGCCGATGGTTTGCAGCACGCGCACCGCCGGGATGTTGAGCGAGTTGGCCAGCGCCACCCGCGCCGATACCGGCCCGCGGAAGGCCAGATCGTAGTTCAGCGGGCGGTAGGCCACGCCCTCACGGGTGGGGAAGCGGGTGGGCACATCTGCCAGCACCGTGGCCGGCGTCAGCGGCGCCCGCCCCGCGGCTGCGCTCAGCCCCGGATCCAGGGCCACGGCATAGGTGACTGGTTTCAGGGCGGAGCCAGGCTGGCGCAGGGCCAGAGCGCCGTTCACAGCGCCGGAGATGCGCGCGTCGAAATAGTCGGGGCTGCCGATGAAGAGGAGAATGCTGCCATCCGCCACGCTGAGGCCGACCAGCGCCGCGTTTTCCACCCGGCGCTGCGCCATGCCATCCCGCCCCGGCGCGTTCAGCTCGGCCAGGCGGCGGCGGATGCTGGCCTCTGCCTGCGCTTGCAGGGGCAGATCCAGGGTGGTCTCGATCGTCAGCCCGCCGCGGGCGAGGCGTTCCTGGCCCAGGGCCCCCTCCATCTGGCCGGCGACGAAGAAGACGAAATGGGGCGCGGCGATGGGGAAGGGGGTGGTCGCGAAGTGCAGCGGCTCCGCCGCCGCGGCCGCGGCCTCGGCCGGGTCGATCATGCCCATCTCCACCATGCGCTGCAAAACCTGCGCCTGCCGCGTGGCCGCGGCCTGCGGATGCTCGATCGGGTTGTACAGGGCCGGCGCCTGCGGCAGCCCGGCCAGCAGCGCGCATTGCGCCAGATCCAGATCGGCCGCGGGCCGGCCAAAATAGGCCTGGGCCGCGGCCTCGATGCCGGCGGCGAAATGCCCGAAATAGACCTGATTCAGATACAGCGCCAGCAGTTCATCCTTGCTGAAGACGCGCTCCAGCCGCCAGGCCAGCAGCGCCTCGCGCAGCTTGCGGCGCAGGCTCTGCTCGTAGCGCTCATCCTCCCCCAGCCAGAGGATGCGGGCCAATTGCTGCGTCAGGGTGGATCCGCCCTGGATCACGCCCCCCTCTCGCCAGTTGGCCCAGGCGGAGCGGGCGATGGCGATCAGATCCACGCCGGGATGTTGGTAGAAGCGTTTGTCTTCGGTGGCGATCACCGCGTCCTGGCAGGATGGGGCGATCTGGGCCAGGGGCACGGGGGTGTGTTTGCCCACGGCCGGGTCGATGATCTCGTACAGGAGCAGGCCGTTGCGGTCGAGGATGCGGTTGGCGGGCGCGGGCGTGCGCGGGGCTGTCAGGGTTCCTGCCTCTCCCGGCCGGGGCAGAGGCCCCAGGAAACGGAGGAAGAGGAAGAGGAGCAGCGCGGCCAGCAAGAGCAGCGCCGTCAGGATCAGGAGCACGCGGCGAGACACGCGTCCACCTCTGCGCCCGGCTCAGCGCCGCTGCTGTATGGCAGCGAAGGAGACTGCCTTGCCCCCGCGCAGCACATTGATCACCTCGGCCATGATGCTGACCGCGATCTCTGCCGGCGTGCGGGCGGCAATGGGCAGGCCGATGGGGGCGAATACCCGCTCCAACTGCTGCCGGGCGATGCCCTGCTCCCGCGTCAGCAGGTCGAACACGGCCCGCACGCGGCGCTGCGAGCCGATCATGCCGATGTAGGCCAGGGGGCGATCCAGGATCTCGAGCAGGCATGCCACATCCAGGCTGTGCCCGCGGGTGACAAGGACGACGTATGTGTCCTCATCCAGGGCCAAATCGCGCAGCGTTTGCCGCATGTCCGCGGCGATGACGGCGTGGGCCTGGGGAAAACGTTGTAAATGGGCGAATTCGGCGCGGTCGTCGAGGACGGTGACGCGGAAATCGCACAGCGCGGCCAGCAGGTGCAGGGGCGCGGCGATGTGTCCGGCGCCGACGATGATCATGTGCGGGGGCCGGCGCTGCACCTCGACGAAGATCTCGGCTTCTCCCTGGCGCAGCACCCGGTGTTCCCGCGCCTGCAACGCGGCCAGCGCCTCCTGGATCGCCCCTTCGTCCCAGCCTTCCGGCCCCAACCGGCGGCCATCGGGCCAGATCAGCAGCTTGCGGCCCAGTTGCTGCGGCTGGGGATGCGCGATCACTGTCAGCAGGGCCGCGGCCTGCTGTTGCGCCAGCGTGTCGTCCAGGGCTTCCAGCAGCGCCCGGTTGGCCGCGGCCTCTTCGCCCTGCGGCTGCCAGCGCTGCACGAATACGTCCATGATCCCCCCGCACACGCCCAGCGTCTGCATGCTGATCTCTTCGGTCAGATCGACCTGTACGATCTGGGGGTGGCCGCTGTGCAGCACATCCAGGGCGGCGCGGATCACATCCGCCTCGCCGCAGCCGCCGCCGATGGTGCCCACGTGCTGGCCCAGGGGATGGATGATCATCTGCGCGCCCACCTCGCGCGGCACAGAGCCGCGCACCGCGACGATGGTGGCCAGGGCCACGGTTTCGCCGGCATCCAGCAGGCGGCGCAGGGTGCGATAGATCGGTTCCATGAGGGATGTCTGGGGGCGGGGGAGAATCAGGCGCCGGGGCGGCGGATAAAGGCCGGGAACGCGGCCCCGGCAGTCCCGCTCTGCGCTGATAGATCCTCGGTTTGGCCCTGCCGCCAGCCCGCGATCAGGGCGGAGACGCGGGCCGGAGTGAGGGACAGGTCATCTCCGGCGCAGACGAGCACGGCTTCGGCCTCGCCGGGCAGGCGCTGCATGCCCAGTGCGATGGCGGCGGCGCGGTCGCCCAGGGGCCAGTCCCAGTCATGCACCAGGCGGCAGGGCCGGCGCTGCAATAGCCGTTCGATCACCCGTCCCTGGCGGCCGGTGACGACGGTCACGCCGTCGATCTCGCTTTGCAGCAGGGTGCGCAGCACCTCTTCCACCATGGTCCCGGCCCCGTCGGGCGGCGCGCTGAGCGCGGCCAGCCTGTCTGCTGAGGGTGCGACGTCCGATGTGATGACAAGTGCGGTGATCATCGTTCTCCATTGCCTGAGTCGTGTTCGAGGGTTGGTAGCCGGCATTATACCGCAGGCCCGCGCGGGCGACAATGCCGGCCTGACTTGCCAGGGGGCGGGGTTGGCCGTACACTTGGCGGCTATCCTGTCCTGCCCTCTTTTGCCCATCGCATGGAAGCCAACGCCACGCTCACCCGCATCCCCGGCCTTTGGGTCGGCCATCGCACCGACCTGCAGGCGCGCACCGGCTGCACGGTGGTGCTCTGCCCCGCGGGCGCGACCGCGGCGGTGTCTGTGCGGGGGGCCGCGCCCGGCACGCGCGAGACTGATCTGCTGCGTCCGGAGAATCTGGTGGAGCAGGTGCAGGGGGTGTTGCTCAGCGGCGGCTCTGCCTTTGGCCTGGCCGCGGCGGATGGGGTGATGCGCTGGCTGTACGAGCGGGGGTATGGTTTCGACGCGGGCGTGGCCCGCGTGCCGATCGTGCCCGCGGCGGTGATCTTTGATCTGGGTGTGGGGCGCAGCGATGTGTGGCCCGATGCCGCCGCGGGCTATGCCGCCTGCCTGGCCGCGCACACCGGGCCGGTGGCGCAGGGGCAGGTGGGCGCGGGCGCGGGCGCCACCGTGGCCAAGCAGCGGGGCATGGCCTTTGCCCGGCCCGGCGGCCTGGGCAGCGCGGTCGCGCCTGTGTCCGGCGGCGGGCAGGTGGGCGCGCTGGTGGTGGTCAATGCCTGGGGCGAGGTGATCGATCCGGCGGCCGCGGCCCTGCCCGCGCAGGCGCCGGTCGATATCACGGCGGAGGATTGGCCCGCGGTGGGCCAGAACACCACCATCGGCGTCATCGCCACCGATCTGGCCCTGACCAAGGCGCAGTGTCTGCGGGTGGCGCAGATGGCGCACGATGGGCTGGCCCGCGCCATTCGTCCCAGCCACACCCTTTACGATGGCGACGCCCTGTTCGTGCTCAGTTTGGGCGGCGAGGGCCTGGGCCAGCCGAACCGCGTCGGCATGGCCGCGGCCGACGCCGTCACCCTGGCCATTTTGCAGGCGGTACGCTCCTCTCCCGCGCCATGACCACCGAAACCATCCCCGAACGGATCGAAATCGTGGAGAGCGTGACCGAGCCGCGCTATCGCATCCTCATTCACAATGATGATGTCACGACCTTCGACTTCGTCATCCACCTGTTGCAGCGGGTTTTTGCCCTGTCGCGGGAGATGGCAGAGCATATCGCCCTGACCGCGCACATCAAGGGAGTGGCCCTGGTGATGGTGCGGCCCAAGCGGGAGGCGGAGCGCCTGGTGCAGCGGGCGCATTTGGCCGCCCGGCTGGAGGGCTTCCCCCTTTTCTTCACGTTGGAGCCGGAGAGATGACCGCCGATCCCTCGCCCATGCGCACGCCGGCCGATCTGGCCGAACTCATCGCCGATCAAGGCATCGCGGCCGAGCTGATCACCGGCATCGGCGACACGCCCACGGTGGCCGCGGCCGCGCAGGCCCTGGGCGTGGGCGAGGAGGAGATCTTGAAGACCCTGATCTTTTTTTGTCAGGATACGCCCTATGCGGTCATCACCCATGGCCGCGCGGTTGTGCCCACCCGCGGCCTGGCCGACCATTTCGGCGTGGGCAAGCGCCAGATCAAACTGGCCAAAGGGTGGCAGGCCGCGGCATTGACCGGCTATCCTGTGGGCGGGGTGCCGCCATTTGGCCATATCCGGCCCCTGCCCACGCTGCTGGATCAGACTGTGTTCGCCTTTGCCGTGGTCTATGGCGGCGGCGGCGATGACCGCACCCTGCTCAAGATCACCCCGGCGGAGCTGCTGCGCGTCACCCGCGCCCACCTGCTCGATCTGAGCGGAAAAGGTATTGATGATTGATGATTGATGATTAATTTTGCGTCTCTTGTAGTGAGATTCGATCCTTAATCCTTAATCTTTAAGTAACAGTTCACCTGATATGTCATTGCGAGTGCAGCGAAGCAATCTCCAAGGTTGTTCGTCAATTTTGCGGTTGTCAATCGGCGTTGGGGATTGCTTC
>JAANMV010000253.1_pt1 | contig 66502 bp, 55 predicted proteins | sample 7279661 | NCBI WGS metagenome assembly JAANMV01 (sample SAMN14094540, study PRJNA606508) | bioreactor metagenome | isolation source: A lab-scale SPAN reactor treating ammonium-rich wastewater day 121 | place: Ireland: Galway | collected 2017-05-16 | reverse complement strand
GCGGCTCTCGTGGCCCGGAGGAACGCGCTTGTCGTCGCCCTGGCGGCTCTCGTGGCCCGGAACGCGCTTGTCGTCGCCCTGGCGGCTCTCGTGGCCCGGAGGAACGCGCTTGTCGTCGCCCTGGCGGCTCTCGTGGCCCGGAACGCGCTTGTCGTCGCCCTGGCGGCTCTCGTGGCCAGGAGGAACGCGCTTGTCGTCGCCCTGGCGGCTCTCGTGGCCCGGAGGAACGCGCTTGTCGTCGCCCTGGCGGCTCTCGTGGCCCGGAGGGACGCGCTTGTCGTCGCCCTGACGGCTCTCGTGGCCCGGGGGAACGCGCTTGTCGTCGCCATGGCTCTTCTGGCCTTGAGCGCGGACATCGCCACCCTGCCGGCTTTCCTGACCCTGGACGCGCTTTTGTTCACCTTCATGGGCCCCGTGGCCACGCTTGTCGTCACCCTGGTGGCTGTGGTGGCCGGAGGTTGCCCCGTCGACGCGCCTGGGCCCTCGGCCCTGTTCCTGCCCACCCGACCGGTGATCCTGGGTCAGACCCGAACCCCCCACACGACCGGTCTGGAACTGGCCGCGCGTGTCCTCCCGGTTCCTGGCACCGCCCTCGATTGCGCTCACGGGCTGACTCTGCCTGGTCTCACTCGCTAACGGATCCTGTCGACGGATCTCGGATGGCCCGCCCAGAGCATTCCCTTCGGGCTCTTTGCGGTCTGAAGCCTGGGCTCCACGACCGGCCTCCACCCCGCGTGTCCGGGAGGCCTGACCCGAATCACCCGACTTACCGGCCTGGGCCGACCCGCCCGACTTACCGGCCCGGGCTGACCCGCCCGACTTGCCGGCCCGGGCTGACCCGCCCGACTTACCGGCCCGGGCCGACCCGCCCGACTTACCGGCCTGCGCTGACCCGCCCGACTTACCGGCCCGGGCCGACCCGCCCGACTTACCGGCCGGAGCTGACCCGCCCGACTTACCGGCCTGCGGCGACCCGCCCGACTTACCGGCCCGGGCCGACCCGCCCGACTTGCCGGCCCGAGAGGACCCGCCCGACCGGGCAGCGCCGCCCGCCTTGGAGCCGCCCGAAGTGCCCTTGGAGCCCCCGCCGCGCGAAGAGCGGGCCGTTTTCGAGCCGCCCCTCGAGCGACCGGCACCCCTGGAGCCACCGCCTGAGCGCGAGCTACCAGCCTTCTTGCCGCCGCTCTTACGCGCTCCGCCGCCAGACTTGCCGTGGGCTTTGCCGTGTCCGGCTGAGGAGCTACGCTTCTTGCCACGCGAAGTCTGAGGTCGGCTCGAGCTTTTCTTGTTGGACTTGCGCGAGCGCCCTGAGCCTCCGCCGCTGCGCGACTTGCCACCACCCGAGGACTTGCCGCCCGAAGGGGCGCTGACCGGTGCGGTCGGCTCTGGAATCGGGCTGAAGTCGGCCCCGGCCGGGCGCACGCTGGTGGCCGCCCCGCCGGGTGAAGCTCCAGATTCGCCTTTGTCGCGCGAACCGGCACCAGGAGGTGAGCCCGACCCGCCCGGCACGATGCTGGACTCGCTCACGTCGCGCGAGCGGGCGCCAGGGGCGGATGCAAGCCCGCCTGGCGCGATGTCGCTTTTTCCCTCGCCTGATTGGCCCTTGTCCGCACCCGGAGCTGCCACTCCGGGGATGCCCTGGTTCGACTCATTTCGACCGGTGTTGGGATCGAGCGCCTGCTCGACGGACAGTCCTGTCGGGCCAAGCTCGTTGATCAGGGCGTTGACGTCGCGCCCGGCACTCGTGTCGGAGCGCCTGGCGTTCTCCACCTGGTCGATACGGTTGTCGCCGGGGGTATCCTCGCCCTGACGCAGAGCCTGCTCGAGTCGTTCCGACCAGCGGTCAAGGTCGAGGCCGCCAGGTTGGGAATCGTTCTCCTGCTCTCTTGAATCGTCCGACCGCTCACCGGCAAACAAGCTTGGAACCCCGTGCACGGCAACCGGAGCTCGGTTCAGGTCGGAGTTGACTCCGGAGGCGCCCGGAGCGGGGCCCTGACCGGCCGGAGTCGTGCTGGCAGGCTGGGCCGAGCCCGGGCTCACGGAGGGCGCTGTCTGTCCCACCGGTGCCAGGCCGGCGCTCGCGGGGGGCGCTGTCTGTCCCACCGGTGCCAGGCCGGCGCTCACGGGGGGCGCTGTCTGTCCCACCGGCGCCAGGCCGGCGCTCACGGGGGGCGCTGTCTGTCCCACCGTTGCCAGGCCGGCGCTCACGGGGGGCGCCGTCCGTCCCACCGGTGCCAGGCCGGCGCCTGCGGGGGCCAGTTTCCGCCCCGTCGGAGTGGAGCCCGCCTGGGCCGCCGTCAGAGCGGGGGCGCTCGGTCGGAACAAGGCTGAGCCGTTGCGGTTGCCATCGAGCGCGGCTGCATTGCCATTGCCGTTGGCACCCTGGGCGGGCTGATGACGGTTCACCGGATGGCGCTGGTGGTCGCCGACCCGCTTGGGCCGCTGCAGCTTGCCCTGGCCCGGTGGATTCTGGCGGGCGGTGTTCTGGACTTCGATGCCAAGAGCTTTCCGCACGGTTTCGTCGGCGGCGGCGCCGGGGGGCAGGAGGCTGAGTTGGCCGGCCAACTCAGCCAGCACTCGCTCGCGCACCTCATTCTCTTGCCCTGGATTCAGCCGCTGCCCGTTCTGGCTCTCCATCGGGCGAGCCAGAGCGCGCTGCATGGAGTCGCGCAGATTGCCGAGCGGGTTGTCGCCCTTCATCTGTCCGACCATTCGACCCAGGCCCTGGCGCGCCCAGTCTTCTGGATGGTGGGGGCCCTGAGGATTGAGTTGATGGTTGGCAGCCGAGAGCAGGCCGCTGACGGTCGAGCGAGCGGCGCTCGCGGCGGTGGGAGGCTGGACGGCGTTGCCGTTCGGCTGAGCGTTCACGCCCGGGTGGCTGTTGCCTGATGCGGGCACGGCGCCCCAGGCCGCCCCCAACTGGTTGACAAGGGAGGCAAACGAGTCTCGCTGACGCTTGAGCTGCTCGGCGCTCCGCCGGGGCTCTGGCCTGGGAGCAGAGGGACGGCTGCTCTGTTGCGTGGTGGCGGAGGCCGAACGGCTGGGACGCTGCGCCTGGGTTTTGGGGCGAGCACTGGACCGAGGCTTGTTGGAATGGTGAGGGGCTCGATGCTCTTCCGGCTTGCGGCTCTCGTGACGGTGGACGCGCACCTGGGGGGAGCCGGCGCTGGTTCGGGAGGTCGTTCGGGGAGCGGAGATGTCCTTGCGCGCTGGCTCGGCGGGGGTGGAGGTGGAGAAGTCGGGACGCCGCATTTGAGGATGCAGTCCACCCGCCAGTGAGCTCCAGATCTGCTCCAGACGCTTGTTGAGGTTCTCGGACTGGAGTTTGTCGTCAAATTTCTGGGGCTCGCGGGCTGTTTTTGAGCGCAGGTTGACATTCAGGGAGGAGGTCGTGATATTGCCTGTGGAGGGAGACTTGCTGGCCGAGTGGGAGGGGCGCGGTGAGGAGTGCGAGGAGCGCGACGGCCCGGAACGGTAAGCCTGGGACGTGGGGCGTGCGGGCGCTGAAGCCCGATGGCCTGAATTTCTGACGCTGTCAGAACGCCCCAAAGCCACACCTCCGCTGCAAGTCCTCAGCCCGTCCCCACTGTAAGTTAACTAAAGGATTGCCGAGTGTTCTGTGTGGCAATCGTTAAAAGGTTACGCAAGTCTTTGCCGTTTTGTTGACAGATGTTTTCACTTTTGTAAACCGATCGCGGGCTGGGGCGCTGCCCGTCCACACTCCTGTCCAAAATGTCCCCTGATGCTTTCTGAAGGAGCGGAACAAACCGGTCGAGAATCGCAGGCGAATCTCGACGCGGCCGGGGCGCCGCGATCCCTGAGCGCAACTGGAGGGGCCTCATGGCGCGGAAAATGGCTCTGGCCGCGGTAGGCCGCGATTGTCCCGGCATCGTCTCGGCCGTCAGTCGGGTCCTCTTTCAGCATGGTTGCAACCTGGAAGACTCCTCCATGACCATCCTGCGGGGCGAGTTCGCCATGATCTTGATCGTGGCGGTGCCGCAGGAGAGCTCACTGGATGCCCTGCGCTCCGACCTCGAGCGAGCGGCCGATCACCTGCAACTCGTGCTCTCGTTCCGGGAGTTGCCCGATACCCAGCGCGAGCCGACCGGGCCCGGGGGGCTGCCCTACATCCTGTCGGTCTATGGGGCCGACCATCCGGGCATCGTGGCCCGGGTCACCGAGCTTCTGGCGAACAACAACATCAACATTACCGACGTGAATACCCGGGTGGTGGGGGGCAAAGAGCCGGTCTATATCATGCTGCTCGAGGTCGAAGTGCCCGAGCGGTTGTCCCCCGACGTGCTCTCGGACATGCTCAGCAGGCTCGCTCAGGAGCTTCGGGTCGAGATCACCTTCCGGCCGCTGGAGACGGCCAATCTGTAGATGGCCGTTCGCGATATCCTTCTTTATCCTGACCCGGTGCTCAAGCAGGTGTGCCGCCCGGTGCAAGAGCTCACGAGCGAGATTCGCGCCTTGCTCGAGGATCTGGTGGACACGATGAAGGCCAGCCCCGGAGTTGGCCTGGCTGCTCCTCAGCTCGGCTCCACCTGGCGGGCCATCGCGGTGGATGTCACGCCCAAGCATCCTGGGCACGGGCTGGTGGTGCTGGTGAATCCGGAGATCGTGCTGCTCGAGGGCACCAGGACCATCCGCGAAGGCTGCCTGTCCATTCCCGACTATACCGCCAATGTCCGCCGGGCCGAGCGTTGCGTGGTTCGCGGGCTGGACATGATGGGTCGCCCTTTCGTCTGCGAGTCGACCGGCCTGGAGGCGATCTGCCTGCAGCATGAAGTCGATCACCTGGACGGCATCCTCTTTCTCGATCGCGTCAGTTGTCTCAAGACCGACGTTTTCGGCCGCAAGGGGGTCAAGCCTCGCTTCCAACCCGAGGACCATCCTCGGCTGGTAGGGAAGGCGCCGGCCCCGTCCACGGGGAAAGAATAGGCCATGCTTCGCATCGTCATCCTGTTTGGCGTGATCACCCTGCTCGAAATCTACGCCTTCATTTCCTATCGCAATCATCCCATCGTCCAGCCGGGCTGGTTCTCACACCTGCTCTCGCTGATCAAGGTGGCCATGTGTTGGGGTGGTATCGAAGCTGCCCGCTGGCTTCTGCGCAGATCGCCTGTCGCTCGCCGCGGAGCGGGCAACGATTGGACGCGGCTCTGGCTCTGGCTGGGGCCTCCTGGTGGCCTGCTGCTGTGCCTGGCCTGCCTGCTTGGCTGGCTGGCGGCCGCGCTCACTCCAGGGCGCCTGGCAGGCCCTCTGGTGGTAGCGCACGCGGCCGCCGGGGCTCTCTCATGGCTGATCGCTGCTCCGTGGGTTCTCAAGGAGATTTTTGGCTCCACCTCCCGAATCGAGAGGGTTGTGCTGTGGCTGGGCCTCTTGACCCACCTCAGTGGCATGGCTCTCTACGTCTGGGTCTATCCGGGTAAGGTGCTCTCGCCGCTTTCGATTCTTGGAAGCCTGCTCTTTTATTATTTCATTCTCTACCACATCATGTTGAGCTGTCTGCTGCTGGCCGGTCTTTTCAAAGTCTGGAAGCCCCAGCTGGCATCTCCGGAAGAGGGCGAGTAGATGCTCAAGGGGCTCATCGGGGGGTTCAAGTCCCTGGTTTCGGCCGCTGGCGGGGGTGGCTCGGCGGACTTTGGCGAGCGTCGCAAGCTGGTCCGCCTGCGCTGTCATTACGATGTGCTTGTGCAACAGGTCGAGGAAGGCCAGAAGAAGGTCCAGGGCCAGAAGAAGTTCAAAGGCATCGTGGTGGAGATGGGTCTCGAGGGCATGCGCCTGCGCTGCTTCGAGCCGGTCAAGAAGGGCTTATTGATCGACGTGCACTACGTGGTGCCAATCCTCAGCGCGGAAGTCTCCACCGTGCGCTGCGAGGTGGTCTGGTCGCGCCAGCGAGAGAAAGACTTCGTCACTTTCGTAGGCGTGCGCTATGTTTCCGACAAGAAGGACATGGCTCGCTCCTGGGTCAAGGCCCTCCTCCACGAGCTTGGCTTTAAGCCCGAGCTGATCCACCAGAAGCGACGAAACTTCCGGGCTGATTGCTTCATCCCCGCTTACTATGTCACTCGGGCGGGCGAGAGCTACCAGAGCAAGCTCTACAATCTGGGCATTACCGGGGCCTTGCTCGAGGCCGGCAAGGATCTGCCCAAGGGCGAGGTGCTCGACCTGCGCATCGGCCCCTACGAGAACCTGGCCATGTTTGGCGTTCAGGCCAATGTGGTCCAATGCCGGCGCCAGCCGGGGAGTCGGCTCTATCAGGCCGGGGTGACTTTCCAGGATCTCAACAGTCGTCACATGAAGTCGCTGACCGACTACCTCAAGCTGTTGATGGCCGAGAGCTGGAGTGAGTAGCTTGAAAGGAATCCCATCTCCCGGTCGGAACATGCTGAGGTGCGCGGAGCCCTTTCCCTTCTTGTTGCCCTGACGCTCCTGGCCGCCCCGCTGGGGGCCCTGCCCGAGGGAGAATGGCAGAAGGCCAACCGAGCTTATCAGGAGCATTCCTACCGCCCCGCTCTGGATGCCTATCGGCGCTTCTTGCGCCAGGCCAAACCGTCGGATCCCCGTCGCCACCAGGCCTCGCTTCAGGTAGCACGTTGTTTGGAGAGTCTGAAGGAGCCCGAGCGTGAGCGCGAGTGGCTGGAGGAGTGGCTCTCCAAGGCCCCTCCCGGGCTTCCGGCGGCCCGTGGGTGGCTCATGCGGGCAAAGCTCGAGCAAGACCAACTCCAACGCGGGAACTGCTACACGCGCGTCATCAAGATGCTGGAGAAGCGTGACGATGGTCTGAGCGAGCTGGTCCAGGCTTACATCGGCCGGGCCAACTGCCGCGGCAAGTCGGCCAGCGTCGAGCGCGATCTGCGCTCTGCCCTGGCTCTGGACCCCGCCGGACGCTCCAGTGCCCGAGCCTTTCTTGATCTGGCCAACCACTATCGCTACCAGCAGGACAGTCCCATCCGCGCCCTGGAGATTCTCCACGAGCTGGCCGTGCTCCGGCCCGGCACGCCTGAGGGGGCCGAAGCCCTGCTCGAGGAGGCGCGCATCTTCGACGAGTTGGAGCGCTACCCGGAAGCGCTCGAAACTATCGAGCAGCTTCTCTCCACCACCCCTTCCCTTCCGGCTGCGCGCGAGGGGGCGGAGCTGCGCGAGGAGATCCGCAGTCCCTGGCTGGAGCTGGTGGGCGCGATGCTGACCTCCTCCGAGCAAGCCGATCTGAGCCTGCGGAGCCGCAACCTCGAGCAGGTCGTCGTCGCGGTCTATCGCGTCGACCTGGTTCAACTTCTCAGGCAAGAGGGGCACCTGGAGCCGGCTCGCTTGCCGGTCAGCGGCCGGCCGTTGACCGAGCAGAAGCTCTCCATCCAGCCCCGGGCCCCCCACGCGCGCTATGAGGCCCGTCTGCCCATTCCTCTCCAGAAAACTGGCGCCTATCTGGTTCAGGCTCGCTCAGGCGCTCGCTCGGCGGCGGCCCTGTTGGTGCGCTCCGATCTCCGCTTCTTCCAGGGCGGCGGTCAGGTTCTCTGGCTCGTCGACTCTCGCACCGGTCGCCCGGTCTCCAGGGCCGAGGTCTGGCAGGCGTTTCTCGGAGAAAGGGGTTATGAGCAGATCCGTCCTGCGGCTCTGCTTGAGGGCGGCCTGGTCGCACTCGATTCCAGCGCCAGGCCTGGTCTGGTGCTGGCCCGGGTGGGTGATGAGTATGCCTGGGCTGAGTTGGAGGGCACTCGCCAGCCTGGCAAGGAAGGCTTTGTCTTTACCGATCGCCCCCTCTATCGCCCCGGTCAGAAAGTCCATTATCAAGCCATTCTTCGCACCCGGCTGGGGGGAGACGCCCTGCGTGCTCCGGCCGGAGAATCCTTTCGCGTCCAACTGGTCGACCCCGGCGGTAACCGTTTGCTGGATCTCAACCGCGAGTCCGGGCCGAGTGGACTGGTCAGCGGCGAGGTCGCCCTGACCCCGGAGGCGGCCCAGGGGCTCTACCGCCTGGAGCTATTGCAGAACGGTTGGCGCTGCGCCGGCGGCAGCTTTCGGGTGGAGGAGGCCCGCAAGGCCGACTTCGAGCTGACCATCGAGGCGAGCCGTGAGCACTATCAGGACGCTCAGACGGCCGAGTTGACCGTCTCGGCTCGATATCCGACCGGGCAGCCGGTGGCCCGAGGAGAGCTGAGATGGCGGGCGAAGCGGCGTGAGTTATTGGCCCCCGCGTTCTCTGCGCCGGGTCTGGAGTGGTTCCCACCAGGGCGGTGGCCCGTCCCGGGCGGGGCCCTGGTGGCCGAGGGTCGCACCAGTCTCGATGGGGCTGGTCGGGCCCGGGTGCGGCTTCCCATTCGCCTCGATCAGCCGTTGAACGACGCTCTCTACCGCTACACGGTCGAGGCCGAAGTGCGTGAACGAGGGCGGTCGCAGTCCGCCAGCACCCGGCTGCTGGCCTCAACTCGCTCTGCTTTTCTGACGGTTCGTTCCCAGCGGGTCTTCTGGTCCAGCGGCTCGGAGGCCGAGTTGGAGGCCGCAGCAGTCGATGTGCTGGGCCGGCCGATCTCGTTGAAGGCCACCTGGGTTCTCTCGCGCCTGACTCAGTCGGGCCGCTTCGAGCAGCAAGCCTCGGGCCCGGTTGAGCTCAAGCAAGGCCGTGGGCGCTTCCAGTGGAGAGCCGGGCAGCCGGGCTCTTATCGCGTCGAGTTGCAGGCGCGTGACCAGGAGGGCCAGCCGATTCGAGCCGCCGGGACCTTTCAGGTCGGCGAGGAAGGGCGCCTCTTTCAGTATGGTGGCGTGCAGGTGGTAAGCGACCGCGAGCAATACAACGTGGGGGACCTGGCCGAGCTGGTGATCACCACCAACCAGCCCGCCATGGACGTACTTCTTCTCCTGGGCGAATCCCGGCGGATGGTGGTGCGCTGTCCCCAGAGGCTGATGCGGATCCAGCTGCCCATCGGGGCCGATCTGGCTCCCTCGTTCTCGCTTCGAGCTGTCGCGATGCAGAACGGCGCCTGGCTGGAGTATGAGCGCGAGGTGCTGGCCGCCAATACGCCGGGCGTGCTGAGTGTGCGGGTCCAGCCGACGCCTGACCAGAAGCCGGATGAGGAAGGCCAGATCGAGCTTTTCGTCTCGGATGCCGGGGGAGCGCCCGTCGCCGGGGCCGACGTCACCGTGGCCGTGGTCGATGCCTCTGTCTTCCGGGCGCAGGGGCCTGAGAGCCTGGTTCGGGCCTTTTTTGGTCGACGCAATGGGTTTGTCATGCAAAAAGCGGTTCATTTTTCCCCCGATGCTCCTCCCCGTGAGCTTCTTCCCGAGACGGCACTGTTTCGAACCGTGCGCACCGGACCGGACGGCACCGCCAGAGTGAAGGTGACCTACCCCGATTCCCTGACGACCTGGAGGGTGGTCGCTCGCGCCTTTACGGCTGATTCTCGCTTCGGGCAGGCCGAGGCCGAAGTGGTGGTCTCCAAGGACCTGCTCGTGCGCCTGGACGCCCCCCGCTTTCTGATCGAGCGCGATGAGGCGACCGTGGCGGTGCTGGTGGAAAATAACCTGGACCAGGCGCAGCAGGCCGAAGTGTCGATGCAGGCGGAGGGCGGCTCTCCCGTGAGCAGCCCGGAGCGTCAGCTCTCGGTGGCGGGCAGGTCCCGGAAGGGGGTCGACTTCCCTGTCTCGGTGAGCGCTGAGGGTTGGCTCGTGCTCACCGCTCTGGCTCGCGCTCCGCTGGAATCCGACGCCTTCAAGAGCAAGATCCCCATCTTGCCCCTTGGGACCGTGGTGCAACGCTATCAGTCCGGCTCTTTTCGCCGCCAGGCTACCATTGAGCTGAAGATGCCGGCTGACCGGAATCCCCGCTCGGCCCGCCTCGAGGTGCGCCTTGCCACCACTCTGGCCGGGCCGCTGCTGGGAGCCATCGAGCATTTGAGCGACTCTCCCTACGCCAGCGTGGAGCAGACCGTCTCGCGTTTCGTGCCGGCAGCCTGTCTGGCGCGGGCTCTGAAGGATGTCGACCTGCCTGGCAATGAGCTGGCCCGCCGGGTGCCTCAGCTCATGCAGGTCGGCCTTTCGCGCCTGGCCAGCTTCCAGCACGCTGACGGAGGATGGGGTTGGTGGAAAGAGGATCCTACCGACCCGCTGATGACCGCCTACGTGGTGCACGGATTGACCCTGGCTCGCCAGGCCGGCTACCAGGTGAGCGACCCGATGCTCACCCGGGGCCGCAACTACCTCCGCCGACAGATCGACCAGCTGAAGCCGGATGAGGCGGCCTGGGCGCTCCTGGCCCTGAGCCTCTCCGAGCAGGCCCCCGAAGCGGCTCTGGAGCGGGCCTACCAGGGTCGCTCGCAACTGGGGCTGAAGGAGCGTTTCCTGTTGGCCTGTGGCCTTTGTCATCAGGGTCGCGCCGAGGAGGCTCGCAGCCTCTTGCAGGAGGCCGAAACATCTCGCAGCGGCGACTCGTTCTCCGAGGATGTCGAGACCAACGCCGCCGCTCTGATGGCCTGCACCGCCATCGACCCCGAGGGTCCGCTGGTCGCCGGCTTGACCCGCTGGTTGCTGGATCATCGCGAGGGCAGCGGTTGGGGCTCGACCCGATCCTCGGCAATGACTCTTCTGGCCCTGGTCGAGCCCCTGCGGCGTGAGAAGAAGCGGGCACCTCTCCGTTACGGGCTTTTTCTCAATGGCTCGGAAGTGGATACCCGCACGGTGCCTGCCCAGGATTGGTGGAAGGAGCAGACCACCCGCCTCAAAGGGGAGCAGGTTCCGGGCGGCGACTTAAAACTCGAGATCGTGGCTCAGGGAGATGTGACCGGCTCCTGGTCCACCGTGCTCCGCTACACCTCCAATGAGGAAAACAGCGCCCCCTCGGGCGACCTGAAGGTCGCCCGGCGCTACTACCGGTTGGCCAACGGCCGCAGCGAGCCGCTTCGGTCGGGCAAAGCGGTCCGCTTGCACGATGAGATCGTGGTGGTGCTCGACCTCGAGTCGAGCCGGGCCCTCGACTACCTGGTGCTGGAAGATGACCGACCGGCCGGTTGCGAGGTGGTGGGACTGTCCAGCGGCCTTCCTTACGGGGGGCTTTGCTCCAACGTCGAGGTGCGTGACGAGCGGACCGCCTTCTTTATCGCCCACCTCAAGCCGGGCAAGAGCCAGCTCTCTTATCGGATGAAGGCGGTCTTTCCGGGTCGCTTTCACGCCTTGCCGACCCGACTCTATGGGATGTACGCCCCCGAGCTCAAGGCCAGCTCGGCCGGGCAACGGCTGGAGGTGCTGCCGTGAGACGCCTGCTGTGGCTGGCCCTGCTGCTGGTGACTCTGGGCTGCCCGCGGGAAAGCGCGCCTCCCTCGCCGGATACGGTCGACCTGACTCCCGCCCAGGTCGCTCAGGGGGTGGCCGAGGTCATGCTCGAGCGGCCCGACCTCGACCGGGCCCTGCGCTGGAGCGAGCCCTCGGCAGTGCTTGAAATACGCTCTCAGGTGGGCTTTACGGCCGTCCGCTCGCAGGTGGATTATGGGATCGGTCCTCCCTCCAAGGAAGACAACCGCTGGCAGGTGGTGCTGCCGATTCGCAAGCTGGTGGTGGGCGGATCCACCTATCGGGGGCAGTTGCGCCTCGACCTGGGCGAGGCAGGCCGGCGGGTGGTGCATTCGAGCCTCAAGCTGACCCGCCCGGACGGGGTCGAGCTCAGCCTGTAAGCGAAGCTCAGAGCTCGATCTCCTGGCCATCGCGGTAGGTCTTGCGGTCTTCCTTCTGGATGGTGACTTCGGTCAGCTTCCAGGCCCCGCTCCTGAGCACCCAGACTTCCCGGCTTTCGGTGGTAATCACATCCTGAAAGTCGATGCTGGTCGCCATCAGCCGGTTGATGCTGCGAACTTGCAGGGCCACTCTGTCGGGGGCCTTGGGGGTCAGCTTGAGGATCTCGGTGCTCGACCCCACCCGCAAAGTCTGCCCCACCTTCGCTTCCAGGTCGTTGATTGCCTGGAACTCTTCCTGCCAGTACTTGCGCTGACCGGCTTTATCCAGCTTCTCGCCGTCTACGACCAGGACGTCTCCCGCGATGGCCATGCACTTACTGATGTCCCGGGTCAGATACGCGTAGTCGAAGTCCTCGTAAGCCTTCTCGATGATGGCCTGGGCGTCCGGGGCCGCCAGGGCGGCGGGGGTGCCCTTGATGTCCATGGCAGGGGGCACGAAGGCCTGGGTATTGGCCGGGTCGGGAGGAGGGGGAGGGAGCGGTTGACCCAGGCCGGGGCGCAGGTACGCTTTCTGCCTCTGTTGCTCGCGGTCGTACTCGGCCCGACGCTGCATAGACTCCATATCCTTGATCTGCTTCTGCTGAGCCATCTGGGCGCTGGCCGCCGGGTCAGGCCGATTTTGCTGGGCCATCTGCTCGGCAACTTTCTGGGCGCTGCAGGCGGACATGAGAAGACATGTCAGGATCAAGAGCAAGGCTCGCATGGGACGGCCCCTTCCGGTTTGATTGCCCATGGTTCGCCGCGGCCTGTGATCCCCCTGGAGCGGAATACGGCTCAGGCAGGCCGAATTGGCTCGGGTGCGGACGGCTCTGCTCATGTTGATGCTGGTAAACCGGGTGCTGGCTCATCCCCTGGATGATGCCGTGGTCGAAGCGCGTCTCGAGCCCGGCCGGGCTCGCCTCTCCTTGCTGCTGGCCTATCCATTGATCGCAAGCTACGACGAGGATGGCGATCGGCTGCTCTCGAGCCTGGAGGTGGAGAAGCACCGTGCCGAGCTTACCTCTCTGCTGGGGCAGCACCTGGGCCTGTCAGCTGGTGCCGAGCTGGAGGTCCAGGCTGACGAGCAGGCCGTGGCTCTAAAGACCCACACGCGCCTGCTGGCCACGGCCCTCTGGCCGCAACCGCTGAACGTTTTCCAGTTGGACTACTCGCTCTGGCCGCCCCGAGCCGATGGACCCAAATGCTTTCTGGTGGTGCAGAGCTCGGGCCGCTCGGTCTCGGCTGTGCTCAGCCAGGAGCACCCGAAATTCCGCCTGCCGCTGACCTGGCGCGGCCGGCTGCAGCAGCGGGGCACTCCCATCGTCCTGACCCTCGGATCAGTTGCCGCGCTGGCCCTGTTGGTGCTGGGTCGCAAGTCTCCTCGCGGGGCCCTGGGGGGGGCTTTCCTTCTGGCTGCCGGGGCGGCTTACTGGTTGGTCCGGCCTTGAGAACCTGGCTGCTGTTTTTGCTTTGCGTGCTGGTGTCGCCTTCTCTGGCTCACCCGGGTGACCACGCCTTCCTGCGCATTCAGGTGCGAGGCTCCGAGGTACGGGCCGAGCTCGACCTGCCCGCCCAGGTGCTGGCCACCCTGGATCGCAACGGCGACTTTCTGCTCGACGCCGGAGAGATGGCCGGTCGGGAGCGTTTCCTGGCCCGCTACGTCCAGCTCTCCAGCCAGGGTCTGGCGATGACCCCCCGCCTGGAGCTCTTGCCAGCGCCAGCCTGGAAGAAGGCACCCGAGTCGCTGATCGAGCGAGGCAATGCTTTCGTGCTGCTCAAGCTCACCTACCGCTGGCCTTATGAAGTGCGCCAGCTATCGCTGCGCTTCGACCTCTTCGCGGTAGCCGCCGAGCCCGACTGCAGCGCGCGTGTGGACGGTCTGGGACCGCGTCAGCGCCTCAAGCTCAAGCCAGATTCCCCAACGGCTGAGTTTGGCACCCCCTCCGGCTGGGTGCTGCTTCCTCTGGGGGCGAGCGATCTGAGCGCCCTGGCCTGCCTGGCCGGTCTGGCCGCAGCGAAACACGGTCGACTGGCCTTTCTGGCTTCCTACCTGGTGGTGCTGGCTGGATTCCTGTCGCGTCCGAGCAGCACGTTCCCCGGAACGACCGCGACCTGCATCCTGGTTGTGGTTTTGCTGACCGCCAGGGTCGGGTTGAGCCGACCCCGCCTGCCCCTCTGGCTGCTGGCCCTGGCCTGCGGAGCGGCTCTGGCGGCCCATCGAGCGGCCGGCTGGCAGATTGTCACTGCACCTGCGGCATGCTGGTTGGCCGGGGGGTCTCTCGTCAGCTTGCTTCTGGCAGGGCTCGTGGGTCGTCTGGCCGGGCGGCGCCAACCCGTCCTGGCCGGAGGCTTCTTGCTGCTGGCCCTGCTCGCTCTTCTCAGTTCTTGAAACGGATTGCGAACTTGAGGTTGTGCTGGCGGGGCTCTCCCCGGAAGAGCTGCTCGCCGGTCATGCTGACCTCCAGCCGGCGGGTATCGACCGGATTGGCCACCGTGAAGGCCACGATCTCGCGGCCGATCACGTCTCCCCCATTGGTGTAGTCGGCCAGCGTCAAGCTCTGCCAGTTCTCGATGGGCTGCGCGCTGGTGGTAGGCGGAACGGCATACTCGCGTCGGTTCAGGGTGCGGGTGGTGCTATCGTGCCAGTAGACGATGTACTTCTGCCAGATGATCGAGCCGTCCGGGCTGAGGGTTGGGGGCCCGCCCCCCGAGGCGGGCGTGGCCGACATCATGGCCACCGCCGATGCGCTCATGGACACGCTGTCGAAACCGCTGGTCTCCATCTCCCGACTCATGCGCGCGGCAGCCAGCTGAAGCTGGCGCAGCAACTCGCCCCGCATGTCTCCCTGGGCCACGGCCCGGCCTCCGGTGACGTACAGAAACAGGATCGCCCCGGTGAGAATGCCGAGGATCGAGATGGCCACCAGGATCTCGACCAGAGTGTGCCCCTGGCGCCTCACGGAGGGGGCTCCACGAAGTAGGTCTCGAGGATCACGGGAGGACGGTCGGGCTGGCCGTAGACCTCCACCGAGACCGACTTCAGGCCTGGTCGAAGCTCCTCCACGCGGACCAGCACGGGCTTCTCATCCACCTTGGGGTAGGGGGGAGGCGGGAACCCGGACACGGGCGGATCGTTGTTGCGCCCGTCGAACACGCTGTCGGTGGCCGGCAGGTAGGCAAAGCCGCCCTCTTTGATCGATTCGAGCATCTCTCGGCCCGCTTCGGTGGAGGCGGTCATGGCCTCTCCCCGGGTCATCAAGCGCAGGCCGCCCACGAAGATCCCAATCATGGCCAGCAGGGCCATGGAGGTCACCGCCATGGCCACCAGCAACTCGGCCAGAGAAAGGCCCCTGGAGGACCGGTCGAAAACCCCTTCGTGGAGCTTACGCTCTCGCAGACCCCTTCCGCCACCACGAGACACAATCTGTTCGCGCGGCCGGAAAGTCCTGTCAAGGGGGGCGGCCCCGTTCCTGGCTACATTTCGATCCAAGATTTCAGCCTGATGGTAGCCGCGCCGCTGGCCGACGCGCCCCCAAACTTCTCGATGGTCTCCTCGTTGAGGGTCAGGTCGACGCCCTTCTTCAGGATGATGTCTCCCGGGTTGACGGCCTGGCCGTCCACCGTGCCCCCGGCGCCGGCGTTGCTGCCGGTGGCGAACACGGCCCCCACCACGGACACGTCGCTGTTGGCGTACAGGTAGCCGTTGGTGTAGATCGAGCCCTGGAAGTAGGACGAGCCCAGCTTGTTGACGTCGAACTGCTTGACCGCCGTCATGATCTCTTCCAGCAGGCACACATCGACGTGAGAGGCGTAGAGCATGATGCCGTCGTGCCTGTGGTCGCCGGCCTGCCAGTGCTGCTCCGGATCCCACTGCTTCTCCTCCGAGCCAAACTTGGCCAGGTCGCGCAACCTCTGGACCATGAAGTCCCTCGTGGGGCTGGTCGGCTGACTGGTCGCGATGTGATCGGCCAGCCGCCAGGCTGAGCCGTCGTTGTTGCTGTCCCAGCCGCCCAGCGCTTCGAGGTAAGTGTCCATCTGGTCATGCAGGGGGCCAGAGTCGAAAAGGTCGTCTGCTGTCTTCGTGGAGACCAGGTTCTGCAGGTCCTGGAGAGCCTGGATTGTCTGGCTGAGCTCGCTCTGGGCCCCTGGATTTGCCGCCACGACTGCCTGCAGGTAGTTGGTGCCGTCAAAGCCGCTCAGCTCCACGCTGCCGTGGCTGTAAAGGGCCACCCCGTCGGCACCGCTCAACGTGGTGTCGCCCTTGAGGACGGTCTTGCCCGTGATGTAGAGCTCACCTGAGCCGGAGAGGGACCCGTTGATGGTCACGTCCCCGTTGACATAGATCTTGGCCCCGTTCAGATTGACGTCACCGTTGATGGTGATCGGGCCGGTGAGAGAATACTCTCCGGGGTCGACCTGGGTGAATCCGACCAGGTTCAGGCCGGGGTTGGGATGACCGCTGTTGGCGCTGACCGTGCTCACGATGTCGACCGCCGGGGCGGTCTTGTCTCCGGCGTTATTCAAGACTCCGCCGCTGGGTGTATAGCCGCTCAGATTGACGGCGTTGGGGGCGGTGCTGCGAGCGCTGACCTTGCCGCTGATGTTGGCGGTTCCGGTTCCATCCCAGGTGACCACGTCGTTGGTATTTCCCGGGGTGTTGGCGTGCAACTCGGCGGCCACCGACTGGCCGCTCAGCAGATCGGAGATGCCGTTGATGTTTACGTTGCCGCTCATCACAATGCGGCTGGCGGCCAGGATTCCGGCCGAGAAGGAGCTGTTGGCCGAGCCGGTCAGGAAGACGTGCACCTTGCGCGTCGAGCCCCCCACCCGGGCGATGACAACCACTTCGGCTGAGCCCGCCGGAACGGTGTTGTCACCTCGGGGGCCATCCACCAGGCTCATGCCCTTCAGGTTGTTGACCGATTGGTCCGGACCGGGCTTGACGCCGGTGGCCGCGAACTCCACGCTGTAGGTCCCGGGCCCGTGCTTGAGGGGCTCATCGGAGAATCCGGCATTCCAGTCGACATCGGCGGCCAGGCTGGCCATGGCATCCGCCACCCCGGCTTCCAGGGCATAGCCCGCGGCCACGCGATCCTGATAGGCGCGGCTGCTGAAGGCACTGCCGTGGCTGATCAAGATCAGAGCTTTGGCCAGGGTAAACAGGACCAGCCCGGCCAGAAGGACCGTAGCCAGGGCAGAGCCGCGCTTGAATCGACGGACCATGTTCACACTTTAGCAAAGAAACCGATCAAAGTCACAGGCGCTGCAGAAGTTGCATGGTAGGCAGGCTGGTGGCGATCACCACGGTGCCTACCACCAGCCCCATGAACAGAAGCGCCAGCGGCTCGAGCAGGGCGGTCATGGTGACCAGGGACGCTTCCACCTCCTCCTCGTACATCAGCGCGGTGCGCTCGAGCAGGGTATCGAGCTGGCCCTGCTCCTCGCCGATGCGAAACATGGCGCAGACCACCGGCGGATAGACCTTCTCGGCCGCCTCTCCCATGGGCACGCCCTGGGTGACCTCGCTGATGAACTCCTTGAAGCGCCGCTCCACATCCCGATTCTGGCTCAGGGCCCCGATCACGTTCATGGACGGGCCCATGCCCATCCCGGCGCTGAGCAGGCTGGCCTGGGCCCCCAGCATGCGAGCGTAGGCGCTTTTGGCCAGCACCTGGCCGACCACCGGAATGTCCAGCACGCGCTCGTCCACGAACTTGCGCAGGGTCCGCTCATAGATGGGCTTGCCCACCGTGGGCCAGATCACCACGGCGGTCACCAGCAGCACCAGAGCCAGGATCACCGTGGCCGGATGGCCGACGATCTTGGCGGCACTGATCAGCCAGCTGGTCAGAGCCGGAACCTCGGCTCCAAGGCTGGTGGCCATCTCGGCCTCGCGCGGGAAAACGAAGACCACCAGCACGCCCACGATCACGAAAGTGAGCCCCATGAGAAGGGCCGGGTAAGTCAGGGCGGAGATCAGCTTCTTCTGCAGCCGCGTGGTGCGCTCGAGGTAATCGGCCAGGTCGCTCAGGACGCGGTCGAGCTTGCCGGTGGTCTCGCCGGCGTGGATCAGATCGCAGGCCAGCGCCGGGAAGACGTTGGGATGCTCGCGCAGAGCCCGGCTGAGCATCACGCCGGAGTGCACCTTGTGGACTACCTGCTCGAGGGCCTCTCGCAGCATGGCGTTCTCCTCGATGCTGAGGAAGTTGAGCGCCTGGTGCAGCGGAATTCCGGCCGAGGTCATGGCCTGCAGTCGGCGGAAGAAAGAGGAGAGCACCTCGGTGGGGAGGGAGCGGACGAGCCACTTCCTGGCCGGCTTGCTCACACCCGTGCTTCGTCCTGCAAATGCGGAGGCTCTTTTGCAGGGTTTGACAAAAAGGGTCGGGACGAGCTTACCGGATGAGGCACCAGGGAGGGTTCGGGCTCCCGGAGAGCCGACCCTGCGCCCTCAGCAGATCCGAGGCAGGGGGGCGCCCGCCAGCATGTCGAGAACCCGGGTGGCCCCCAGTCGCGTGCGCAAGAAGACCGTCCCTTCGGGCTTCTCCAGGATGGTGCCGATGAGGGCCGCCCGGGGCTCGAAAGTGCGCGCGATGTCCAGGGCCTTCTCGGCCAGGTAAGACGGCATGATCGCCAGCAGGCGGCCCTCGCAGGCCACGTGCAAGGGGTCGATGCCGAGCAGCTCGCAGGCCCCGGCCACGGGCGGGCGGATAGGCAGGGCGTCCTCCTCCAGGGCGACGGCTACCCCGGAGGCGGCGGCGATCTCGTTGAGCGAGGTGGCGACCCCGCCCCGGGTGGGGTCCTTGAGGCAGTGCAGCTCTTCCAGTCCTTCCACCAGGGCCCTTGCCAACCGCGTGACGGGAGCCGAGTCGCTGACCAGCTCCAGGTCGAGGTGCAGGTCGCCCCGGGCCACCAGGACGGTGATGCCGTGGTCGCCGATGGGCCCGCTGATCAGAACCGAGTCTCCGGGCCTGGCGGCACCCAGCGAAAGCTGGTGGGCGTGGCGGATGAGTCCCACGCCGGTCGTATTCAGGTAGATCCGGTCGCACTTGCCGCGCGGCACCACCTTGGTGTCTCCGGTGACGATCCGAACTTCCTCGGACCGGCAGGCATCCGCGGCCGACTGCACGATGCGCCGCAGGTCGGCCAGGGGGAAGCCTTCTTCCAGGATGACTCCCAGCGAGAGCGCCAGGGGCTCGGCGCCGCTGGTGGCCAGATCGTTCAGGGTGCCGTGCACGGCCAGCGAGCCGATGTCCCCGCCCGGAAAGAAGATGGGGTCCACCACGTAGGAGTCGGTGGTCAGCACCAGGTCCTGAGGGAGGCGGGCGGCATCCTCCAGGACTCCCATCCCGAAGGCCTCGGCGAAAAGGCCCTCCACCAGCACGCTGGAGGCCTTGCCGCCCGCTCCGTGGTTGAGGGTGATGCGCTCTTCGTTGAGGGAGAAGCGTCCTCGTCGGGCTCGGCGGGCTTTCTCGATCTTCTCCAGGGCCTCGGCTTCGCTCATCGAGGCTGCAGATGGCTCAGCCGGCCGTAGTTGTAGTAAGCGGCGCAGGCTCCCTCGGGGCTGACCATGCAGGTGCCGATGGGCTTCTCGGGGGTGCAGGCGGTGCCGAATACTTTGCACTGCCAGGGCTTGATCGCCCCACGCAGCACCTGACCGCACTGGCAGGCCTTCGGGTCTTCCAGGCGCAGGCCGGGAATTGGAAAGCGCCGCTCGGCATCGAGCTCTCGGTAGGCTTCGCGCAGGCGCAGGGCGCTGTGGGGGATCATCCCCAGCCCGCGCCACTCGAACTCCTCGCGCGGCTCCATGGTTTCCTCAATGGCCTTCAGAGCGGCTGGATTGCCTTCCTCGCTCACGGCCCGGCCATACTGGTTCTCGACCTGGCAGCGGCCTTCGCTGAGCTGGCGCAGCAGCATCCAGATTGCCTGCAGGATGTCCAGCGGCTCGAAACCCGCCACCACGATGGGCTTATGGTAGTCGCGGGGGATGATCTGGTAGGGCCCCAGGCCGATCACGGTGCTGACGTGCCCCGGTCCGACAAAGCCGTCCAGGCGCAGATCGGGCGCGTCGAGCAGGGCTCTTAAGGCTGGCATGATGAGGACGTGGTTGACGAAGAAGCTCAGGTTGCCGATCCCCTCGCGGGCTGCCTGGAGCAGGGTCAGCGCGGTGGCCGGAGCGGTGGTCTCAAACCCGACGGCCAGGAAGATGACCTCGCGATCGGGGTGCTGGCGAGCCAGCTTGAGTGCGTCCAGGGGTGAGTAGACGAAGCGCACATCGGCCCCCGCTGCTCGCGCGTCGGTCAGGCTGCCCCGCGAGCCGGGCACGGCCAGCATGTCGCCGTAGCTCGCAAAGATTACGTTCTCGCGGCGGGCCAGGGCCAGCGCGTCGTCCATGCGGCCCAGCGGGATCACGCACACCGGGCAGCCCGGACCGTGCACCAGCTCGATGTTGGGCGGCAGCAGCTGGTCCAGGCCGTGACGATAGATGGCGTGCGTGTGGCCGCCACAGATCTCCATCAGCTTGAAGGGCCGATCCCCCGCCAGGGCTCTGATCTCGCTCAGCAGCTTGCGGGCCAGGGCCGGGTCGCGGAACTCGTCGAGGAATTTCATCGGGGCAGCTCCAAATCGCCCAGCTGCTCGAGGTAGCTCAGGGTCTGGCGAGCTTCTTCTTCATTCAGCCTCGAGAGGGCGAAGCCGACGTGAATCAGCACCCAGTCGCCCACCTTGAGCTCTGGCAAGAGGGCGATATTGACCTCGCGGCGCACGCCCGACACCTCGACCGTGGCCAGGTCGGCGCTCAGAGAGAGAATTCTTCCGGGAATGGCCAGGCACATGGCAGCTTCGTTCTGGCGCTCAGGGGAGCAGTCCTGTCTGGTTGCGGGTGGCTGCGATCCGTTCTCTCGAGGAGAAGGCCGGAGGCCGGGCTCCGTCCCGCGGGCGGATCATGGTCCGCTTCCGAGCCCGATCACGACGAACGCTTGTTCCGGGCTCCTGGCCGGGGAGGGATCATGATCCGCTTCCGAGCCCGATCACGACGAACGCTTGTTCCGGGCTCCGTTCCGCGGGCGGATCATGATCCGCTTCCGAGCCCGATCACGACGAACGCTTGTTCCGGGCTCCGTTCCGCGGGCGGATCATGATCCGCTCCCGAGCCCGATCACGACGAACGCTTGTTCCGGGCTCCGTTCCGCGGGCGGATCATGATCCGCTTCCGAGCCCGATCACGACGAACGCGCGGGCGCGAACCGGACCCGCAGGAATGGTCAGGCTTGATTCGCCTGGGCGATCACGGCCTGGCCCAGGGCGAGTCCCCCGTCGTTGGGCGGCACCAGGCGGTGGGTGAGCACTTCGAACCCGCCGCGTTCCAGGCGCTCCAGGGTGCTGCCCAACAGCCGCATGTTCTGAAAGCAGCCACCGCTAAGGCCGACGGTCCGCTCGGGCGCGAGCTGGCGAGCCACCCGGAGCATCAGGTCGGCCAGTCCGTTGTGAAACCTGGTGGCCAGAAGGCCTGGCTCGACACCAGCCAGCAAGGCGACAGCCAGCTCGCGCATTGCCGGGCGGCAGTCGATGCGACCCTGGTGGATGGGGAACTCCAGGCTCAGGTCGGTCTCAAGACAGGCAGCCTCCAGCTCCATGGCGGCCTGCCCCTCGTAGCTGGAGCGGTGGCAGATCCCCAGCAGCGATGAAACGGCGTCAAACAGCCGACCCAGGCTGCTGGTGGCCAGGGCCGGGCCTCGTCCCAGGTTGGCCAGCTCCAGCTCGCTGGCGGCCCGCACGCAGGGCAGCCGGGGGTCGAGCTCGACCTGGCTCTCGCGCAGGTACTCCAGCGCCTGGCGCACCGGGTTGCGGATGGCCGAGTCACCCCCCCGCAGGGGCATGGGGTCGAGATGGGCCAGGCGCTCATAGGCCCGGTAGTCGCCCAGCAAGACCTCGCCGCCCCAGAGGGTCTCGTCCGGACCCCAGCCGGTGCCATCCAGGATCAGCCCCAGCACCGGGCGGTCGGAGGGCCAGCCGTGCTCGGCCAGCAGCGAGGCCAGGTGGGCGTGGTGGTGCTGCACCTCAACGAAGGGCAGATCGCGCTGCTCGGCCAGGCGCTGGCCGAAGCCGCGGGACAGGTAGCCGGGGTGCATGTCGGCCGCGATGAGCCGCGCCTTTACGTCCAGCAGACGCTCCAGGTGCTCGGTGTTCTGCTCCAGCCGCTGCAAGGTCTCCAGGTTCTCGACGTCACCGATATGGCCGCTCAGAAAGGCCTGGCGGCCCCGGGTGAGGGCCAGCGTGGCCTTCAGCTCGCCCCCCAGCGCCAGGGTGGGCACCGTGTCCAGGCTGAGAACGATGGGCTCGGGCACGTAGCCGCGCGAGCGGCGCACCGGCACCGGTCCCCGCGGACCCCACTGCAGCACCGAGTCGTCGCAGCCCACGGCGATGGGTCGGTCGTGGTGGATCACCGCGTCGGCCAGCCTTTCCAGGCCCGGGTCTGCCCCGGTGCAGATGGGCTGACCGGGCAGGTTGGCCGAGGTCACCACCAGAGCTCGCTGGCAGATCAGGTGGTGCAGGGCGCTGTAGGGCAGCATAACCCCCAGCGTGTGCATGCCCGGCGCCCAGGGCTGAACGTCCCGATTGGCCCTGGCCAGCACGATGGGGCGAGCCGGCGAGCGCAGCAGCTCTTCCAGCTCAGGGGTGAGCTGCAGCCATTGGGCCGGATCCTGGACCATCAGGGCCAGGGGGCGCTGAGGCCGGTGCTTGAGCTGTCGAAGCCGGGCCACGGCCTGCTCGTGCTCGGCCAGGCAGATCAGGTGGTAGCCGCCCACGCCCTTGAGGGCCAGCACCTCACCCTGCTCGAGTAGGGCCTGGATCTGCTCCACTGGCAGGCTCAGCCTTGGACCGCAGCGCGGACAGGCCGTGGGCTGGGCGTGGAAGCGCCGGTCGGCCGGGTTCTCATACTCGCGTCGGCACGCCTGGCAGAGAGGGAACTCGCGCATGGTGGTGCGCTCGCGGTCATAGGGGAGGGCAGTGACGATGGTGTAACGCGGACCGCAGTGGGTGCAGTTGAGGAACGGGTAGCCGCAGCGCCGGTCGGCCGGGTCGCTCAGCTCGCTCAGGCACTCCGCACAGGTGGCCAGATCGGGAGGCAACAGCGCTCCCTGCCCTTCCGCGGCGCTCTGAAGGATGCGAAAGCCCTCCTCGGGCCGCTCTTCGAGCCCGAATTGCATCACCTCATCCAGCCTGGCCCGGGGCGGCAGTCGGATCGGAAGACTCTCCCGAAAGCTTTGCAAGCGCTCCCGGGGTCCCTGCAGCTCAATGGTCACGCCTCCGCCGTCGTTTCGCACGAAGCCTGTCAGCCCGAGCTCGCTGGCCAGGTTCCAGACGGTGGGCCGAAAGCCCACTCCCTGCACCGTTCCCCGGACGATCAGGCGCCAGCGCACAGGTAGTCGACCCAGCCCTCCAGGCCGTGTCCCCGTTTGGCCGAGGTCTCGAAGATGGGGGCCTGGGGGCGGATTTCGCGCAGCGCCCGCAGAGCCGCCTCGCGGTCGAACTCGGCCGCTTCGGCCAGGTCGAGCTTGGTGATCACGAAGGCATCGGCCGAGCTGAACAGGGGGGGATACTTGGCCGGCTTGTCCTCGCCCTCGGTGGTGGAGAGCAGGACCGCCCGCAGGCTCTCGCCCAGGTCGTAGCTGGCGGTGCAGACCAGGTTGCCCACGTTCTCGATGAACAGGAAGTCGAGCTCGTCGAGCTGCCAGCCCACCAGATGGCGCTCGATCATGTCGGCCTCCAGGTGGCAGGTGCCTCCGGTGGAGATCTGGCGCACCGGCGCTCCGCTGCGAGCCAGCCGGCGGGCGTCGTTGTCGGTCTGCAGATCGCCCGTCAGGGCAGCCACCCTCTTGCCCCGTTCGACCAGAGCCCTCAAGGTGGCCTCGAGCAGCAGCGTCTTCCCGCTCCCGGGGCTGGAGACCAGGTTGACGACTCGGACCCCGGCGCGGGTGAACCGCTCGCGAAGTGCCCTCGCCAGCTCGTCGTTCTTCTTGAGGATGCCCTCACGAAGCTCGAGAATGCGTGGCTTCATCGCTCACCTCCAGGGACAGGATGTTGAGCTCGCGCCCCCGGCGCAGCTCGCCCGAAGGCTCTCCGCAGCCTGGGCAGAGCATGCGAGACAGGGGCTCAAACGTCTGCTGGCAGCCCGAGCAGAAGAGCTCGACGGGGACCGCCTGCACCTCGAGTCGGCAGTCCGACAGCGGCGTGCCGTCTGTGGCCTGGTCGAAGCAAAAACGCAGCGCTTCCTCCACCACGCCCGAGAGGGCTCCGATCTCGAGCGTGACGCACAGCACCCGCTGGCCCGGGGCCAGGGCTTCCTCGACCCGTTCGACAATGGCGCGTGCGATGGAAAGCTCGTGCAAGATACGTTCGGGCTTCGCGCGGGGGGCGAGGGGCTCCTCGCAAGGTTGCGATTTCGCGCTCCGGAAGGCATGTTCGTCGTGATCGGGCTCGGAAGCGGATCATGATCCGCCCGCGGGACGGAGCCCGGAACAAGCGTTCGTCGTGATCGAGCCGGAAGCGGATCATGATCCACCCGCGGGACAGAGTCCGGAACGCACGTTCGTCGTGATCGGGCTGGGAAGCGGATCATGATCCACCCGCGGGACAGAGCCCGGAACGCACGTTCGTCGTGCCGCTTACAGTCGGAATTCGTGGCGAGCTATGCGTGCGAGCTGCTTGCGCAGCCAGTCCATAAAGTCGGGCTGTTGCAGATTCGAGGGCGTCACGACCAGGCGGGGGAGGCCGATCAACCCGGCCCGGATCTGGTCGAGTCGAGAGTTGTGACCGTTTCCGTTGATCTCCAGGTTGACCAGGAGCTGGAAACCCCGCACGCGCGTCACGACCAGAAAGTCCATACTGGCGCTGCGATACGGATAGTCGGCAGGCACCTCGAAGAGACGGACCTGGACCTGGGGCACCAGAACCAGGGGCACGGGATGGGGAAGGGTCAGCGCAGGCTGAGGGCGGTCTCCCACGATTCGCTGGGAGTCGTCGATGACCGGCAGCTCACGATAGCCGAGGCGCATGACTGAGAGCAGATCGCGGCGCCCGCCGCTGGCCAGGGCATGGAGCAAGACCATCGCCTCATCACGGGATCCGCACATCGAGTCTTGAACGAGCTGGTTGACAGACTTTCGATCCGGCCGCGCCCGGCAGGCGGCCAGCAAGGCTCCGGCAATGGGATAGGCTCTGCGGGCGTGCAGAATGCGCACCCAGGTGGGTCGTTCCTGCTTACGCTGAATCTCGGGCAGAGTGGACCCCAGCTTCCGATAGAGCTGCCTGTGCCGGCTTCGGTCACGGCCGGGCAGGGCTCCCAGCTTGGAGCTCGCGATCCCGAACACCTTCGCAAGGCGAGCCAGGATGGCCGGTCCGGGATTTCGGCGCCCTGTCTCCAGGGCGGAGATTTGACCGCGGCTGGTCCGGAGGAGTCGGGCCAGCCGGGCCTGGGACATCTGGTGCTGGCTTCGCAGCGACTTCAGCTTCTGACGGAAGGGCAGGTTCATGCTTTCATTGTGACGAGGAAAAGTGAACAGAGTGCTGCCAGATCCTTGCCCCGAGATTGCCGGGAAGTATCCAAAAAATGAACGAGCGTCAGCTCTCCATGACCGGCTCGAACGGCTGCATCTGCCATGAGCCCATGGCGATCTCGAGATCCATGAGGGTGGTGCGCGGCTCGATGGGACGGCCTCGGAAGCCGTAGCTGGCGAGCAGGCGCTCGCGCACGACCTCGACCAGCTCGCTGTCGCCTTCGAAGACGAGCTCCTCCTCATCGCCGGCCAGGAGAACTCGCGCCTTTCGGCGGGGCTGACCGGGGCGATCGAGGGGGTGGGGCGGAGCCGTCAGCAGGTAGCGGCGCATCAGCGTCCGCGGGCCGCCTCGATTGCCCCCAGCACCAGGAAGAACTGCTCGGGATCCTGGCGGTAGAGCTGCATCAGGCGCTTGCCATCTGTGAAGTGCTCCAGCCCCGTCGAGAGCACCTCGGTGGCCTGGTCGCCGTAGACCTTCCCGACGTAAGGATGGATGAAGTGGTCTTCCTGGACCATCTCGGAGGACTCGTACTTGCCTGCAGGGCTAAGGTCGGTCATGCGCGCCAGCTGACCAGGACCGTTGCCGGAGGCCTGGCTGCGGGCCGCCACCCAGCCCTTGTGCACCTGGCTCAAGGAGGGGTTGACGAACTCGAGGCGGTGGGCCAACTCGTGCATGCAGACGCGCTTGTCGAAGTAGCTGCCCACGTTGATGACTCCGCTCTCGTGCATGTAGCGGGGACGGTCGTCCAGATAGCGGAACTTGATGGCCTTCGGCACCGGTAGCCCGGTCTGGTGGAAGAAATCGTTGACCCAGCCGCGCACCTGGTCGGGTGAGATGCCTTTCTCGGCCAGCTTGTCCAGGGCGGCCTGGTCGAACGAGACGGCCTCACCGGCCACGTTCTCGCCCTGCGAGTGGGCCTCGCGCAGCTTCTTGAGGAAGGCGCCACAGAGCTCCTCGGCCCGGCGCAGGCTGGAGCTCTCGCGGATGCGCTCGTGCTTGCGCAAGGTCTCGCCCTCGTCCTGGATTTCGTCCACGCGTTCGTCCAGGGCCTCACGCTTGAGGCGGTCGGCCGGACTCAGTCGTTCCAGCGGCATGGCCATCAGCCTGCCGTTCCTGGCATAGATCTCCATCTGCTCGCGGGAGAGCTCGTCGATGCGGGTGGCTCGGACCGGGTCGGGTGCGGGGTCGAGAAACCGGTCGAGCTTCTCGCGAAAGCCGGGGGCCAGCCGGTCCATCGCCTGGATGCCCAGCTCGATCTGGGCCTGGTGCGGGCCAGGCCGGGCGTCCGACCAACCGACCGTGCGCCGGGTCAGGTCGGAAGAAGCGGTGACGAGGGGGTCCGGACTGGCTGCGGGCCACCGCGACGGCATCAGCAGGAGCGGCGCGGCCGAGACCGAGCCGAGCAGCAGGCTGGGACCCCCTTGCCCCAGGGTCAGCTCGGCCTCGGGAGGGACTCTCACCCATGAGTGGGGCTCGATGGCCCTGCCGTCGAGCAGGGTGCCATAACGCGAGCCCCGGTCGCGCACCCAGAGACTTCCGTTCTCGTGCTTGAGCTGGGCGTGCTGGCGGCTCACCCGCGGGTGCTCGAAGACCAGCTCGTTGGAAGACCGGCGACCGAGATGGACGGGGGTGCCATCGGGTGGAACCTCCAGGCAGCGCCCATCCGAAGTGGCGAGCAGCGTGGGCGCGACCACGCTCTGAGGGCCGGCAAAGAGCTGAGGAGGCCCGGGCAGGAAGGGATCGGTCCGTCGAACCGGTTGCATCGCCATTAGCGTGGCAACCTCAGCGCGGCTGGTCGTAGTCGATCACCAGGTTGCCGCGCTCGTCGAGTCGGAAGGTGCGCTGGACCCCGTCGTAGTCGCTGATGTGCTGGGGGCTCTCGGTGATCTCGACCAAGCTGATGTTCTCTATCGGAGGAGCCAGTTCCCTGAGGGCGTCGGAGGCTTTGCCCGGGGCGATCTCTCCCCCGGCCTGCTGCACGGCCCCCTTCAGGGCCTCCAGGCTCACCATGCTCTGAAAGGTTTTGCCGTCCGAGGTGTGGGCGTGCAGCATGAGGGCCGAGCCTGTCTCAGGCGAGCTCTGTCCGGTCCCGAAGAGATCCACGGTGGCGATGTTGCCGTTCTCGGGCGCGATAACCGCCGCTGTCTTGACTTCTTGAAAGCTGACCTGCAACTGATCGCCGTGCAGTCGGAACACGTAGTCCACCACCGGGTGGGTCATGCCCGGGGGCAACTCGCCGAAGGTCATCCAGCAGTCTTCCCCACCCTTGCGCGAGAGCGCCCGGGCGACCTCCTGGCCGGTGGCCGTACCGCCCTTCTGGCGCACCGCCTCCTGCAGGTCGGCGTAAGAGACCGCACCGGCGCCGCCGTCCTCGCCGCGCACCATGACCGAGGTATCCTGGCCCGGCTTGAACTCGCCCGAGCCATCAAAGCTCACCACTGCAGGCGGCTCGGAGAAGGTCGGGCTCTTATAAGGCACCACCAGGGCGGTATGAGCTGTGCGGGCGTTAGGGTCGATCATGCTCACGAGTTTCGATTCGCTTCGGGCGGGCTCGAGGCCTGCGACCCCCAGTCAGCAGGTTATCCTTTCTGGCCCGTCCATGCTGGTGCCCCGAGCGGCGCTCCCCCTGGGCTGGGCCCTGGGCCAGCGCTCCCCCTCAAAAGATTCGATCTGGCCGTGGCGGAAGCGGTGGATGGGATCGAGACGGTCATGAACCAGGCAACAGGAACTCCCTTCTCTGAGCCTCAGGCCCGCAACTCGATCCGGTGCAGCAGCCCCTTCAGGGTGCCGGCCAGGTAAGTATTCTCGTCCACCGCACCAAGAGCGGTGCCTGTGTCCGGCCCCAGCATGAGGTTGAGGGCTGAAAGCTCGCGTTTTTCCCCCAGATCCCACAGGCGCGCCCACCCTCCCCACAGTACCAGAGCTCGCTCTCCTGAGGGCGTGAGGGCTGCCATTCCGGTCGAATTGATCTGGCACTCGTCGATCAGCTCGCCTGTAGCGGGGTTCCAGCGGGCCAGCCAGCCGCCGTTCCAGGCGGTCAGATAGGGGCCGCGCAGGGCTGATCCCATCGGAATCCAGCTCCAGGGATAAGCCTGCAAGACCGAACCATCGGTCAGCCTCGCCCTTCGCATGCCATCGGCCCCGGGGAGAAAGCAGGAAGCCCCCTCAGGGTCCAGGCGGATGAGGGGGGCCACGAGGTCGTCGAAGCTTGCAGGGCAATCGAGCTGCCAGGTGGGATGAATCTGCAATCGGCCCGGCACCAGCTCATTCCCTACGCGAGCTGCCAGATTGTGCTCCGCCGAGCGGGCCAGCAGGTCGCCCGAGCCGAGATCGAGCACCACCAACTCCTGGCTCGTGCCCCAGGCTCCCATGGCCGCGCGCAGCGAGACTCCAAGCTGGGGATACTCGCCGGCCGCAGGATGGCTGGCCAGCTCGTTCCCCTGCAGGTCGCGCAAAATCAGGGCCCCTTTGCCGGCGATCAGGATCCGGTCTCCTGTGACCGCCAGGGACTGCACCGCGGGGAGGGGAGCCAGGCGCCAGAGAAGCTCCCCCTCCCGCCACAGTTTGAGGTCGGGGCCCCAGCCTAAGACCATGGGGCCAGAGCGGGCCAGCCCGGGACCAAACCATGCCTGGCGGGCCGGGGCCCCCTCCAGGGCTTGATCGCAGCAGCTCTGGCCGGGGAGAAAGCGGCTCGAGGCTCCCTCGCGAAGAAGGTGCAGGCCTTCCGGCCAGCAACTGAGCACGTGTCGCCCATCGGGGCTGAAGCCTACCGCCCGGGGAGCTCCCCCGACCGGCCCCGGGAACGCCCAGAGAAGCTGGCCCTCGCGGCTCCAGAGCTCGGTCTGGCCGGCCCACTCGTCGTTGCCCCCCAGCGAGCCACGGCCAGGTGCCGACCGTCGGGCGAAAAGCTCAGATCGGCTACCTGGCTACCTTCGGTATCCCGGCTCCAGAGCTCGTTCCCCTCGGCCGACCAGAGCTTGAGGCAGCCGTCGTCCTCGCCCCCTCCGCTGGCAAACACATCTTTGTCGGGGGCGATGGCCAGCGCCGTGGTGGCGTAGTGGGCCTGGATCTTCCTCTCCAGCTTCCACTTCTTGCCGCGACGGTAGAGTCGCAGCGTGACCCACTCGTCGGCCGAGCCGCTGCCAGCCAACAGCCAGGAAGCATCAGGGGCCAGGGCCAGGCTCAGGATGGCGTCACGCCCAGCTTTGAGGCGCGGGAGAGGTCGCCCGGTCAGGGGCTCATAAAGTCCGATCTCGGTTCCCTGGCTGCAGGCCAGAAGCGAGCCGTCCCCGGCCAGGCAGGCTCGAAGGACCGGCTCGAGACCGGCCTCTCCCCAGGTAGCCGTGATCTCCAAATGCATGGGGCCGGGTTCGCGAGAGTCTCTGACGGACGACCCCGGGACAGGATCTGGGGGCTTCCTCGCCGAAGTCATCATGTGGCAGGCGTTCGTGCGGAAGATCCATTCACGCCAATGCGAGATTCAGCGCTGTGGAGAGCTCGTGGAAGACCCGGGGAGCTACCTGCTGAAAATGGTCCAGGGCGCCGTGGCCGGTCGGGCCACGCGAGTCGATGTCCAGCTGGGGCGCAACCAGGTGGAGATTGCCTTCGACTCTCCCGAGATGTCCGCCGTGACACCACAGAGGATGGCAGACCTGCTTCAGCGCTCCCTCCCGGTCGAGCAGGAGGCCCTGGGATCAGTGTTGGCAGGGCTGCGAGCAGCCCGAAACCTGGCACCGGGGACGCTCATCTGGTCCACCGGCAAGGGTCGCCTGCTGGTGACGCCGAGTGACTGCAGGCTGGAGACTGGTGAGAGCCTGCCGCAGTCACGCTGCCGCTTCTTGCTCAGCCAGCCTGCTCGGCCCCTGGCGAGCATCGCCAGGCGAGCCTCCGAGCATCGACTGACTTACACGCGCTGCCGATTCGCTCCCGTGGCGGTCGTGCTGGATGGCCGTCCGGTCAATGACCCCATATTGGACCCTCTGTTGGGCGATGGCCCGCTGGCTGAAGTCCTGGCGGCCGACTACCCCCGCGGGTGGCTGCTAGCCGAGCGTTACCTGGTGCCACGCCTGTCCGGCCCCGACCTCCTGGCGGCGCCCGGCCCGATCTGTCGTCGGGCGAGGATCTACCGATTGTCGACCAGGGAGAGCACGCGCTTTGGGGCGATGAGCGAGCGTGGCTTTCATGGTCTCATGTACGAGGCTCTGCGAGCCTGGGACTTCCCGGGAAGCTCCCTGCAGTCGAAGGAGAGTTATCCCGCTCTGCGTTTTCAAATTCCGACCGAGCCGCAGGACCCGGACGCTCGACCCCTGGCTTGTGTGGCGTCGATTGGCATACCCCTGGCCCTGAAAGGGCAGTCCCGGATCATCGCCGTCAGGAACGGCGTAACGCTTGACTCCCGCCTGGCCGATCTGGGCTGCCCCGGGGCTCTCGCCGTCTTGTCGGGCCGGGGGCTGGCTGTGGAGCCCGGCACTCTGCGAGTGGTGGAGGATAGGGCCTGGGAGCAATGGCTGGCCTACCTGCGAGCACAAGTTCGAACCATGGTGTCGGGAATACTGGCCAACTTGATGCTGCTGGAGCAGACCGATCCGGAGTTGGTGGGCTACATTCGTCGTCGACTGAGGCCTCAATCAAGCCTGATATCCTGAGCGCTTGGGACGACAGGGTTGGCTCCAGATCCTGTCCTTGGCGGATGCTGGCTGAAGAGACGAAGCATGCGGTTGCGTGAGGTTCTCTTTGCTGAATTCTGGAGAATGTCTGTCGTTTTCTACCGGCGGTATCGATTGTGTGTTCGTGGCCCGCGCACCCTGGAGCCTGCTCAACCCCGGTTGTCTGGGCGGCGAAAAAGACCATGTTCCTCAATTTTTTTGCGTTATTGCGGAGTGGTCGAGTAGCCTCGCATGCAGGTTGATTCCAGTGGTGGCACTCACTCCTGCGGTATCAAAGTCGAGCCCCTCAGCTTGACCTGGACGCCTGCAACGAAACCACACCGGGCAGCGCTCAGGCGATGATCTCTCCGCCGTCGAGAATCAGGCCGCGCCTCGCCTCCACGAGCTCCACGAAGACGTTGCCTGGCTCGAGCCCCAGCTCTTCGGTCAGCACCCTGTCGACGGTTCGCAGCAGAGCCTGCCGTACTTCCAGGGAGCGACCCTCCAGCGCCAGCAGCCGGACGATCGGGCTGTGAGAGCCTGGCGGCTGGCTGCTGGCATCCTGGCCGCCTACCACGTAGTGGCTCACGAATTGCCAGGTGGCCCATACGCCGGAGTCGTCGCCGCCCTCCACGGCGGCCACCTCCTGGCACAGCCGTGCCAGGATCAAGTTGCAGTCTCGGGCGTGCGGCAAGCTGCGTACCTCGACGACGGGCATCAGTGCTCGATCCGGCATCCTTCCGGGCAGATCGGCCGGTCTATCCCTTTGCAACGCGGAGGAAGGCGCAGCGCCCGGGCCACCCTGGCCGTCCGGGCGGCCGGCAATCCGAAGGCGGGCAGCACCGTCTCGACCCGGAGAGGACCCCAGCAAACCGGATCGAGTCGACGAATCTCCCTCAGGGTCTTGTAACGCATGCAATGCTCCTGGTCGAGTCCTCAGGGTCTTGCCCAGAGTTCGCCTGACCCCGAGCAGGGCCCTTCTGAAGAACCGCCAAAGCAGGTTGCTGGGCTCCCGCTTCGGGACCCTGCCCGCCCCGGTCAAGAGCCGGCTGGTGATGGACCTCGTGATGGGAGCCAGGGCCAGGCCCTGCCTCCTGGCTGGTTCAGCGGCTTATGTCACGCACGCCACAATTTGAAAGTGAAGTCCCTCGGTCGGAGCCCGGTGCGGGAAAACTGCATGCCGGGCTCTACGAGGGGCCGGCGGGGCGACCCGGCGGTCTACCTACCAGAAGGTCAGATCCGGGGAAAACTCGGCCCAGATGGTGATGCTCGCCCCGTTGCCGCGGAGGCTCGATCCCAGCAGCCTGCGCGAGTCCGCCGAGCTCAATGCGAGCACTGCTTTGACCGTCAGTCCACGTTCGCGGTGGTCCTCGACCTCGCCGCAGGCACCATCACAGCGGGCGGGAAGAAGACCTGCCTGCCGAGGCGGCGTCCGCTGGTCGGCTACATCGCCGAGTTGGAGGCCCCGGCCTCCAAGCAGCTAACTCGGGTCGAAGCGGAGAACCGGTCCAAAGTGCTCGACGTGCTGCGGCAGGCCCGCGACCTGGCCGATGGACAGGGCGATCTGACGGCCCTGCGCGAGCGCGTTCCTCGGGACCTGGTTTTCGAGCCGGAGAGCCTGCAGCTCCTCCATCGCATCGTTGACCGAGGCCTGGCGGATAGTCCGGAGGATGCTTACGCTCTGATGGAGCTGGTTCAGGCCGCAGCGTTGGGCAGTTGCGACCTGGTCTTCCGGTAGCAAACGGCTCTGGCGCTGGCCCTTCGCACAGGGATGGGAGGGGCCATCGAGCGGCGGCGTCAGGCTATCGTCGAGGCTCTCGAGTGTCTCCGCCGTCAAGGCCGGGCGGGACCTCGCTCCGAGGAGATGGAGCTTAAACTTCGCTCCATCTGGGAGCAGACGCGGTCCAATCACGGGGATATGATATCCTGGAACTCTTCGATCCCTCGCAGGCCGACCCGGTAGAGGATTGGCTGAACCTCGTCTGGTGGCACTCCGAGATCGGAGGCGGGCTGACCCTTGTCACGCACCTCGATCCGGCGCAGCGCCTGGCCCTGCGGCTGCAACACTGGAGAGAGCGCCGAGGTCCGCTGGACGAGCACGTGGCCCGCTTTGTGAAACGTTGCGACTCGCTTCTGGACGCCCTTGGACCGGCCCGCCGCATCTGCATCCTGGGAGATGCCCTGATGATTGTCGGGGCATGGGACCTGGCGGCTCGAGCTCACGGAGCCGTCGCTCAGCGGGGCGGCGCGAGCGGTGCTGACGAAGAGCTTTCCGGAGCAGTCGGTGCGCAATCTTGAGAACTTCCACCGGTTCGCTGAGGGCCAGAATCCCCGGATGGTCGAGGGGCGGCCGGGCGGCAAAGTCTCCGAGCGTCCCCTGCCCAACGATCTGCTCGGGCTGACCCAAAGCCTGCTAGAATCCGACCCCCATCCCGAGGCGTGGGGGGCTGCCTGGGGCCAGCTCGTACCGACCCTCGGGACGGTGGCGGAGATTGGCCAGCGGGTGGCCAACCTGGGCTACACCTCGAAGGACACGCACAATCTGTGTATGGTGCTGGTCAAGGCAGCGCGCCAGCAGTCGTCCCCGGCTCAGGCGCTGCTGGAAGGGGCCCGGGTCTGCTCGTTCGATGCCAGGGGCCGAGAGGCCCTGGCCGGTCGTCTGACCGAGGTCCGTGGCAAAGCTCCAAGGCTGACCCCGAGCTCGTCAAGGAAGGCCGGATGGCCAGCCAGGCTCCTGACAATGCGGCGCTGGGCTTCGTGATCGCTGCGGCCATCTGGGACGACCCGCAACGAGACCCGCTTGAGACGACCGTAGAGCTGCTCGAAAACCCGAGCATGAAGTCGGGGTGGTTCCCGCTCGAACCGAGCGATCTGAAGAAGGCGGCCGAGGTTCTGCCCACCCTGAAACAAGCTCTCGAGCTGAAACGCTCGAGCAGCAAGGCGGGCATCCAGGAGCAGGGGAACCGCGTGGTGGTCGGCGGCACGTTCATTCGCAAGCGCAACACCTAGGAAGTCCGACCGGGCTGGGCTTCTAATGTGCTCGCACTTTGGTCTTGCACATTGGCACAATCTAACGAACGCGCCGGAAAACTGCGTTCCAGCGCGTTTTAAAGTGCAAGACCAAAGGCCTTGCACTTTAGCCATCAATTCAAGGCTACGCCCCCACTGCGTCCGGAGATCACATCCGACAAGAATGCAGGCGCTCAGCAGCGCGACAAGCCACGGCCGCGAGCACAGGCCCCACTTACGCCTCCAACGCGCAAACAGGCGGTGGGAAGGCCGCAGTGGCTTATCGTTCAGCCGATCGGACCAGGAGACGTTTGGAGCTCAGGCTCGCAAGGAATCAGATCTCTCTCCTGGTAGAACTGCTCGTCGCGGTCCGGCACACCCCTCAGGCTGGCTTCCACCCCGGGCCGCGATCAGAGCCAAACCGTAAGAGTGGAGCGGGACGACATCGTTGGGAAGGAGAGTGAAACTGGTGTGGCATCCAGGACAGAGCTTCCGACAGATCCTTGCCGGCCCAGGGCCGCCATCAAGGTCGAGCTGCCTGAAATACCCACCGTACTTGACGAGCCTCAGGCCGGGGGGCAGAGAGGGCCCGCCCACGGGCACATAGAGTCAACGTCTACACTTTTTTTCAAAGCACAGTGATCGACCGGGGCGCAGGGACCGGTCGGGGCCGGGGCGTAAATTTCCACCATGGCGCTCTCCACCTCGATCAGCCAGATCCGCTTTCTGTGGCTCTATTTTGCGGCCATCACGTTCGCTTTCTACGGCGTCGTCGAGCTACTCTCGGTGCTTCTTGCGCCCCTGCTCCTTCCGATGCTGGTCACCTCGCAGGGCTGGGCCGTGATGGCCTATCAGGGGTCAACTTCCACCATTGCATCGTGGATTCGTACATCTGGAAGGTCTGCAAACCCGCCATCCAGCAAGACCTGGGAATCCAGAAGGAACTCTCGGCGGTAGTGACCGGCTGATTGGGCTCTTACTTCCGCTTCGAACGCTTGCCGGGGGCCATTCCCGCTCTGGACGGATTGCGCGGAATCGCCATCTTGATGGTTCTGGGGCGCCACGCCGGGCGCGCCATCGGCTTCGATACCACCTTCACCCCGATGTTCCCCATAGGCTCCTGGGACCTGATGATCCCGCTGATCAACGGCTGGGCGGGGGTGGATCTCTTCTTTGTCCTGAGCGGCTTTCTGATGACCCACTACCTGCTCAAGCGCAAAGGGCAGGTCTCGCTGCGCAGGTACTGGCTCAAGCGCTTGCTGCGCATCGTTCCGGCTTACTACGCCGTCTTGCTGGTGGTGGCCATGGGCCTGGTGCCGCTCTACCCGGTCAGCCCCTTTTACTGGTGGTGGCGGCTGACCTATCACTTGCTGTTCTTGCAGGACTACCTCCAATCCAACTTCGTGGTGGCCTTCTGGTCGCTGGGGGTGGAGGAAAAGTTCTACCTGCTGGTGCCGCTTCTGATGCTGCTCTTTCTTCGCCTGGGGCGGGGGCCGTGGTTGCTGCTTACCTGCATCTGCATCTCGCCGCTGTGCCGTCTGTACGGTTTTCTGGCCTGGCAGCACGAGCTGAACCACCTGAACTACTTTCTGTGGCTGCGCAGCCCCTTTCACATGAGCTGCGACTCGCTGCTGATCGGCGCCCTGGTGGCCTGGCTCTATCACCACCGAGTTTCCTACGGCTGGTTGAACGCGACCCGCAGCGGGCCACCGCTGTTCTGGGTCGGGCTGATTGCATGTGTCTGGCTGCTGGGCTCGAGCATCCTGGTCAAGGACCTGACCCTGGTCAACGTGGTTCTGACCCCGGACGCCCTCGCCCTCTCCTTCGGTACCCTGATGCTGGGCATGTTGCTGTGCCCGCGAGTGCCCGGAGCAGCCTTCTGGAACAGCCACTTTCTGCTCGTCTTCTGTCGGCTGAGCTATACCCTGTATCTCGTGCACATGCTGTTCATGCGCTCAGTGTTGGATTTACTCTGGCTCTTGTTGGACCGCCCTGCTCCTATCGAGCGCTTCCCTGCCGAGCCGGGCTTCTTTCTCCTGTACCTGCTCGTCTTCACGGCTGTCTCGGTTCTGGTGGCTATGGCGGTGCACTTTGCCGTGGAGAAACCCTTCTTGATCCTCAAGGACCGGGTACGCTAAAACTTCGCGACCAAAGTGTTTGGGCCAGAAATCGGCACACCAGCATCACGGCCTCTAATGGGCTCGCATTTTGGTCTTGCACATTGGCACAATCTGACGAACGCGCCGGAACTACGTTTTCTATTCTGGACAGGTCAACGCGGTCGGTCACGGTCTCCACGGCCGTCTCTCCCTATAAATTTTTGTAGTTCTCTCGCATGATTTCCTTGAAGGTGTCGGGCATCCAGAATAGGTAACCCAGCCCCAGGCACAGGACGGCCACAAAGTTGAGCCAGTTGGCCTTGAGAAGGTAGCCGGCCAGCAGCAGGTTCAGGCCCGCAACGAAGAAGCCGAGCGAGCACACGGTCGCCTGGGCCCCAAGGGGGTCGGAAGCCAGCAGGGTCGCCGCCGGGCCCGCTGCCAGGCTGACCGCCACGCCGACCCAGGCGACCGGACACCAGCGCCCCTCGGTCAAACGCCGGCCGGTGGCAGCCACGGAGCCCAGAACGGCCAGGATGAGCGCAGCGACCACCACGGGTCCGACGGACAGGGGCATAGCTATCCACTTCGGCCGGCACCAGGCGGATCCTCCGGTGATCGCGGAGCCAACCTGGAGGGGTCCGTGCCCCGAAGTCCAAACATAAGGGAGATGACCAGCTTCGCCCAGTCCTCTCCCCACTGGATCCGCAGCCCACGATTCGACAGCGCCCTCATCGCCTGCGGCCTGGTAGCGGTGGGGAGCGGGTTCCTGGTGGTCGAGCACCCCCGGCTGTTCATGCCGATTTTGCTCGTGGACGTCTGGCTGCTCGGCTCCCAGCACGTCATCGCCACCTACACCCGCCTTTGCTTCGACACCCACAGCCTCAAAAAGCACTGGTTCCTGGTTTTCGCCCTGCCCTGGCTGGTGTTCGCCCTGGTAGCGGCCGGCATCCTGACCGGTGGGCGCTACCTCATCACCACCATTTACCTCTACTGGCAGTGGGCGCACTACACCCAACAGAGCTACTTCATCGGACGCCTCTACTTGTGCAAGTCGCCGCCACTGGGCGCCGTCAACGACGCGCTTACCACCTTGATGATGTTTTCGGTGCCGCTGTGGGGCATCCTGTACCGGTCCTGGCAGTATCGCCAGATCCCCGGCGGCCAGTTCCTGGGTTCGAAGTTCTACGCCCTCCCGGTGCCTTTCTGGCTGGTGGTGGCCGTCGGCCTGGTTGCTTTCCTGAGCCTGGCCTGGTGGATCGCGATGCAACTCGGACTCTGGATCGACGGCAAGTTCTCGGCACCGGCCGCCACCTACATCGCCTCACATACAGCCGTCTTCATCGTGGGCTACTACGTCATCGGCGACATTACAGCCGGGTGGCTGGTGGCCAACGTGTGGCACAACATGCAGTACATCCTGCTGGTGTGGAACTACAACAACCGGCGTTTCGGCGACGCCGTCCACCCGCGCCACAAGCTCCTCTCCTTTATCAGCCAGAAGGAGTTCCTGTGGCTCTACGTGCTGCTCTGCATGGCTTTGACCATCGGCTTTTACAAAGGACTGGACCTGATTCTGGCCAACTTCGCTATCTCCAACCTGCCCGGCCTGGGCGCCCAGTGGGCCGTGGTAGCCTACCAGGGGATCAACTTCCACCATTACATCGTGGACGCCGTCATCTGGAACCTGGGCGACGCCGAGAACCGGCAGGCCCTGGGGGTCGACCCCCAGAGCCAGGAAGCCTTCGGCCCCCTTCAAATGGCGGTCGCCGGAGAAAGGTAGCTCTCCCTGCGAATGCCGCGCGCGGCCCGGCCGCTTGCTCGGCCTCGGGGCGGTCAAGGTCGACCTTGTTCACTACGACCATCGCCTTGGTGCGCTCGAACTCGGCCAGGGCAAGGATGCGGCATCACGGGCCACCTGGAGCAATCCGCCGGGCTCCTGCGTGTGCCGACTCATTGAATGAATTGCAATACCACGGGAACGTCAAGGGGATGGACCGCCCCGAGCATCAAGAGCCCGAGTTCGGCGGCCTGGCGCTTGCCCGGCTCTTGCCCGACCCGATCGGGCCAGAGGCAAGCGAGCCCTCGCATTCACAGCAGTTGACGCAGGCTTGATAGAGCGCGCCATTCAGATCGGCTAACTTGTCAGGCGTTACCAGAGCATCGACCACTGCCTGGCGGCTGCCAACCTTCTCAAGCTCTCTCAGGGCTTGGCGGGCCAGTTGGGCCCGCTCTTTGCTCGGGCGGATGGCTCTCCAGCTCTTGCAAGCGCACCTCGAGTGCCGCGGGCTCGATGGATAGGCCAGGATTCTGGAAAGGCCAGTGTCGCAAGAGAAGCTCTCGGGCTTGAGCCCGATCACCAGTCCTGGCCAGAATCACGGATTTTCTTTTTCTGATCTTCCTCGAGGCGAACGGTTTCGCCCAGCTTGATGGACGCATCCTCGATGGCGTCCATCGTCACCCCGGCCCTGGGCCTGCTGCTCTGTCTCGACCGCCCCTGGGCGCCCTGGTGGAGCCTGGTCCACCTGTCCCCCATGTACAGCCTGGTCTCGGTCACCGCCGCCTCGCCCTTTGGCTACTGGAACGGCGAAACGGTGCTCCTGGGCGCGCTCTGTCCGGCCAGCTACCTGATCTCGACCCTGCTCATCTGTGGGACCGCCCTGCTCGTGAAGGCGCGGGCGCGTTGAGCACTTCGCACCTGCATCATGGATAACGCACTGTGCGCAGCTTCTGGGCATCCTGCTCGGGCCAGGAGGTGTTGATGTACATCCCCGTGCCCAGCTCGAATCCCGACATCTTGCTCAAGCGGGGCACGATGGCCAGATACCAGTGGCAATACTATACCAGGCCCGCACGACCTGCTCCACCTCGGCCGGCTGCATGCGGGCCAGAGTGGCGTTGTGCCGGCGCGACTCGCAGATTACCTCGTGGTGGCCGGCGGCCGGCATGCGCCGCTCCAGCAGGCTGCCACTGCGGTCGGCCAGCTCCCTGGGCTGGACGGCCGGGAATTTGTTGGGAAAGCTGCGCACGGTCCATTCGCCGGAGGAGTCCAGGTAGCGCAGTGTCTCGCCCGGCGTGCAGGCCTGCTCCTGGCCCGGGCAGAGCGGGCACTCGGGATCGTGGACCTCGCGGGACGGAGTGGCAGCCCGCCGCTGCTTTTTTGCGGGCCGGCGCGCCCGCTCGGGGGCGAACAGGATCCATTCCCGGGTGGCTGGATTCTGGCGAAACTCGGACACGAGCCAGGACTTCGCGAGACGGGGGCCGCGGGCCTCGCTGGAGGATTGCCCCGCTGGAAGCCTAATCAGGGCGAGTGAAAACCCGCACCGCCCTCATGTTCGGCTGGTTCTCGGCCTTTCTTTGGAGCCTGACCGAATGGCAGCATTACCAGTTGGTGCTGCAACTGGATCAGCGCCTCTCCAACCCCCCTGCCGATCTGCTGGGCCTGTTCGGGCTGCTCTTTCTGCGCAATCTCTGGTTGCTGGCCCTGCCCACCCTGCTCTCCTGTTGGCTCGCCCGGCGCGGCCAACCGCGCTGGGCGGCGGCCGTGGCCGTCTCGAGCTGGTTGGCCCTGCTCGGCTTCCTGGGGCTCGACCTGGCCTGCCAGAAGATGCTGGGCACTCACATCATGCCCTTCCTCTGGTTCGGAGTGGACGTGCTCAACTCGCCCCCTGGCGAGGGCATGAAGTTCGCCGGCGGAGGAGCGGCCATCGCCCTGCCGGTGGTCTTCACCGTGCTGGGCCTGCTGGTGCTGGTGCTCTCGGTGGCCCGGGTCAGCAGCCTGTTGGCCGAGAGCCTGCGCTATCGGCTGCTGGTGGCCCTCTACCCGGCCAGCCTGCTGCTGGCCGTGATGCTGCCGCTTCTGTTTAGCGACCCCTACCTGATCGCCCGGACCTACCTGCACCTGCCCACCCGCCACCCCGAGCTGCGCTGGCTGGCCCTGCAGAGCTGGTCGGCGGTCCACCCGCGCCCGGTGGCCCTGATTTCGGTATTGCCTCGCCCGGGCGCAGGGCAGCAAGCCGGAGTGGTGCTGAGCAACCTGGGCGGCGAGCTCGATCTGGCCGGCTGGTCCCTGGTGACCAGAGCGGGCAACACCCAGAATCTCCAGGGCCGCCTTCCAGCCGGCGAGAGCCTGAGCGTGCCGATGAAGCTGGCTGAGTCCGAGGATGTGGTCACCCTGCTCCAGGGGCAGCGCATGATCGACCAGGTGCAGTATCGCCCCGAGCAGGTCGAAACGGGCATCCCCATCGCTTTCCTCGACCCCCGCCTGGGAACGCCCTTCCTGCGCCGATTGCAGGACCGGGCCAAGCCCGAGCTCGAGCGGCTGGGCCCGGCTCTGCAGCGCCCTCCCGAGCTGCGCACCCGGATCACTCCTCAAGGCAAGCCGGTGCACGTGGTGTTGCTCTTGCTCGAAAGCTGGCGCTTCAACTCGGTCGGCCCCACCGAGACCCCCCGGCTCTGGAAGTGGATGCAGCGCGGGCTGGTGCTGGAGCAGCACTACTCCGGCTCCAACACCAGCCATCTGGGCATGTACTCCCTGCTCTACGCCCGAAACCCCATCTTCTACAAGCGCGATCTGGCCCACCATGCCCCACCGCTCTTCAACCAGATCCTGCGCAACGCCGGCTATGACTGCCGCCTGATGGCCGGCTCGGCCTTCCGGGGCTGGAAGTGGCTCGAGCGCTTCTTGAGCCAGCCCACCTTCGATGAGATGTGGGTCAACCCGCCCGATAAGACGGGCTGGGAGTACTGGATCCAGTCCGACCACGAGATGGTCAGCTCGTTGCCCGAGCGCCTGCGAACCGCCGAACGTCCCCAGTTCATCTTCTGCTTCCCGCAGTCCACCCACTTCCCGTACGCCTATCCGCCTGACTTCGCGCTGCGCGAGCCCAGCCTGACCACGGTCGGTCTGCAAGACTTCACCCTGGCCGACCCGGTGCTGGTCAAGAATCGCTACGCCAACAGCGTGGCCTACCTCGAGGCCGAGATCGACTCCATGCTGAGCCGGCTCGACCTGGAGAACACGGTCATCATCGTGACCGGCGACCACGGGGAGAGCTTCTGGGAGGACACCACCCTGGCTCACGGCACACGCGCCTCCGAGATCCAGTGCCGGGTGCCCTGCTTCATCCTCGGCCGGGGCGTGCAGCCCGGCCGGATCAGCACAGCCACATGCCACATGGATCTCTTGCCCACAGCGCTCCACCTGGTCACCGGCCAGGACGTCAGCGTGCCCGAGAGCCAGGGGCGGGATCTCCTGGCCGGCAAGCTGGAGGACGAGGTGCTGATCGCTCCCCTGCGCTCGGTGCCGCCCTACCAGCTGGTGCTGATCCACGAGGGACTCAAGCTGCAGCTCAACGTGGTGCAGGAGCGCTTCCCGCGTATGCGCCCCGATCTGGGCCCCGACCCGGGCGGCGCCCACGTCGAGGCGGTCGGCTTTCTCAACAGCCTGGGCGAGATCCAGTGGGGCTGGGCCCCGCCCGAGGATCGTCTGGATGGCTGGCTCGGAGCCCTGGAGCGCGAGTTCAAGAGGCTGCAGGGCAAATAAAAGAGCCCCGCTGCAGGCGGGGCCGGAAAGGCTCGCTCTTTCTCGGGTCGACTCAGACCTTGTTCTTGATGGCCATCACCTGGATGACCTTGTGGGCCAGCTCCTCGCTCACGCCCAGGGCCTTGTACATCTGGTCGAGCAGCCTCTCCTCGGCCGGGTCCACCTCGCCGTCGCCCATCACCAGGTCGGCGCAGAGCGCGAACGCGGTCTCGCGATAGTCGGGGGGAACCGAGCTCACGGCCGCGCTCACCAGCCCATCCGGCCCGTCCTTCCTCAGCATGCCCAGCAGTTTCTGCAGCATCTTGCTGAAGCCAGCCTGGCCCATGGCCCGGAACATGCTCATGCGGTTGACCGCGTTGGTAAAGCCGGTCAGCTCGTCCTCGGTGATCACCCCGTCGGCTGCCACCGTGGCCAGCATCAGCGCGGCCACCGACTCCTTGCCGTCGAGGGCCGCGGTGGCCGCTCCGGCGCGATTGACTCCGAATACTTTGTCGAAAAGACCCATGCTCTGGATCCCCCTTCCGATTGTTCGCCGGAGCGGGGATTCTCGCTGGCTTAGCTGCGGGCCTTCTTGCGCAGGTTGATGCCGCCCAACAGCACCGAGCTCTGGGTTTCGCGCACTCCCGAGGCGGTCTCCACCTCGCCGCCGGGGTTGAGGAAGCCAGCCAGCGCCATCCGCAGGGCCTCGTCATGAGCTACTCCCTCGCCCTCGAGTTGCTTGAGCTGGACGAACACCGACAGGGCATCGTTCGAGCTCTCGGGCCCGAGCCGGCCCAGGAGGTAGCCGAAGTCGTCGAGGTGGGTCTTCAGCTCGCCAGGCAGGTCGCTCGACAGGCGCACGGCTTCGGCCAGGTGGGGATAGCCCTCGGAAGACAGGCGCGCCAGGAGAGGCGCCACCACCTGCTTCCAGTTCTGCTCCCGGTCGCCCCGGGTGCTCACCACGGCGGCATAGGTGGAGACGGCTTCGGAGAAGTGCTCCCCGTGAGCGGCGATCAAGCCCTTTTCCCACTCGGTGGCCCGGGCCTCGAAAGCGCCCTTCAGCTTCTCGGACCTGTCCCTGGTCAGTTTGCCGAGGTCGCGGGCCAGGCTCAGCCTGGCCGACCGCTCCTCCAGGCTCAGGCCCGGTTGCTGCAGGGCCTTCAGCGCGTCCTTGTGGAGATTGGGGTAGAGATACCGGGAGGCGAAGCTCGAGCCTTCCGGCCAGACTTTGCTCTCAGAGCGCTGCAGGCTCTCTTTGACCCACTCGGCCTGCAGCTCGGGCCGGGTGCGGCAGGCAAAGCCCCGCTCCAGCCAGCCCAGATTGCCCGGGCTCTCGGCGGGCGGTTGCCACACAAAGCTCCAGGATTCCAGAACCGTGTGCAGAGCCCTGGGCCAGGGGAGGGCCTCTTGCACCAACCCACGCTGCTCGTCGGGCGAAGCGGCCTTTTCGATCTGCTCGGCCAGAGCGTTGCAGATCACATGCGGGATCGCCTCGTGGACGGCTCGCAGGCTCGAGTTCCAGCCCCCGTCGGCCAGTCGGTCCAGCTCGGGTGCCAGCGGCTCCAGCATCTTGCGCACGCCCGCATCCTGTCCGGCCAGAGCCCCCAGCACAGCCACCTCGCTGAGCTGCTGCAGGCTCAGCTCATCGGGGTTCTTGCATTCGCTCAGTTGGGGCGCAAGTCGCTCCACCAGGTTCCGGCCCTGCTCTTGCAGGGCGACCGCAGAGCAACCCGAGGCGGCTTGCTGAACCGGATCGAGGGCCCCCGTGACCGTGCTCCAGGAAGGACTGGAATTCTGTCTCAGAGCCAGGAGCACGCTCCGGGTGCCCTGCGCGACGACCTGGGCGGCCGTCACGTCTTCCTGGGCCAGAGATTCCGCCAGGCGGGCACGCTCTGGAATCCGCACGACCCGGTTGACCAGCTCGTGGAACACCCCGTTCGACCGGGTGTCTTCCTGGCTCAGCAGGGTCCCCAGGCGCTCCTGGTCGGAGGGCTGCTGGGCCAGCTCGCTCAAAAGCTGCAGACTGCGGGCCGAGCTGCCCTCGAGCCGGACCAGCGACCCGGCCGCCCGGTAATCCTCTTCCGCCTTCTGAAAGACGCGCTCCTTGAGCCCGGGGTCGCTCTCCAGAATCCGGTAGAGCTCGCTGTTGCGTTGACGACGGTAGGAGTCGGAGTTGGAGGAATCCTCCTGCGCCAGCCGGTCAAACAGGGCTTCTGCCACCGAGACCATCTGGCCCCTGGTGTTCGGAAGCTCGTGCCCCTCCAGGGCGAGCGGGTCTTTCTCCAGCAGAGCTGAAGTGGCCCGCACCACGGCCTGGAAGCCGTCGTTGCCCCAGAGCGGAGAGGGACCGTCCTTTTTCTTCTCGGGCTCATAGGGCACGTGCAGCCAGCTCACCAGCCAGTCCTTCTGCAAAGCGGTCGGTTGCCAGCCGTTCTTCACCGCCGCCCCGAGGGCGCTTCGACAGCAGTGCTCGAGGTAGAAGTCGTTGGGATACTCGGTGACCGCCTGCATGGTCAGGTCACGCAGATCGGGACGGCCCTGGAACAGATCCTGCACAAAGGCGGCAGCGTCGTTGCTGGTGTTGATCTCGTCGGCCAGAACCAGGGGCAGGACTTCGCCACGGTACCACTCCTCGGTCACCGCCTCGGGGAAGGCGGCGGCCAGATTGCTCACGAATGCGACCCGGGCGGCGCCCACCAGGTTGTTGCTGGCCAGCTCGTCGCGGGCCTGGGCCCGGCGCACGTGGCCGGTCAAGGTGCCCAGGTGGGGAGCGAAGGCGGCTTTCAGCTCGGGATGGCGGGCCACACCGCCCAGAGCGACGTTCATCCGGCGCGAGCCTTCGCGGCCTGGCAGGTCGTTCTCGATGAGAAGCTGGTCGATGAGTCGCTCGGCCTCGGGGCGGTCCTTGCGCCATAGCTCGGCGAGCTGGTCTTGAGCAGCGGCACGCTCATCTTCCTTCCAGGCCCGGTCGAGCTCTTTGTGCAGCCCGGTGCTCTCGGGCCGCTTCGTCTCCTTCTCCTGGGGCAGGATCTTGAGCACCGGTCCTGGCCAGACCTCGACGCGCCCGCGCTCCAGGCTGGTCTCCCCTTCCCAGGTGAAGTAGCCTCCCTTATGCCACTTCTGAAGCAGGTGGTCGGCTCGCTGAGCGAAGGTCCGATCGAGCTCAGGGCTTTCGTGCTCGCGGATCTCCGGCTTGAGCTCGGCCTTGCTCCGCTGGTAGAAGCCTCGCCCCACGCGAGCCACCACCCGGATGGTCTCCTGGTCGGGAGCAGCGTCCTCCAGGCCGCTGAGCAGCAGCCCGACGCCTTCCTCCGAGTGGTAGGTTCGGTCGGCGCTGTGCCCATCGATGGCGTAGAGCATGCTTTGCAGTCGCTGGGTGCAGCCCTGAGGATGGCCGACCTTGACCTTCAAGTCGTCCAGCCCGGGCCACCGGAAGCGATCATAGAGAATGCGCCGGGCGATGCGGGAGGTGAGCTGATCTTCCGAGTGGTGGGTCAGGTCGACCATCACCTGGGCGGCTCGCTGGAACTGCTTGCCCTCGAGCTTGCCTTCCAGTAGCTGAGAGCGGAGATTGAGCAGGGCCGGGATCTCCTCGCGCCGGTAGGACCTTCGAAGCTGCAGGGTCCAGGCTTCTTGTGGGTCGGAGCGGGGGACCTGGCTGGTTTCGTCGGCTTGCGTCAGCCGGATGGGGACCGAGGGCCTGCTCTGGGCTGGCTTGCCCGACTCGGCCTGCTCGGGCTTCTCGCTCTTCTTCCTGGGCCCGGCTGAAGCGACAGGCAGGCCGGCCAGATCGACCAGATCGACCGGACCGGCCCCCGGCAGGCCACTGGCCTGAGGGAGGATGGGTTGAGCTGGCGGGAGTGACCAGGCGATCCCCTGCACATTCACGACAAAGCTACTTCGCCGGAGGAGGGGCCAGACCCTGGCTGGATGGCTTGCCCAGGCGTCAGGCGAACGTCTTCCAGCGCTTCTTGAGCTTCAGGGCGGGCCGCTCCACGATAAAGTAGGACAGGGTTGCCGTCAGGATGCTGCCGACCACGATGACAACCGGGCCAGTCCAGCCCTGGATCCGCTCGTTCTCCACCCAGACGTAGAAGGCGTAGTGCCACAAATAGAGCGCGTAGGAGATCTTGCCGAGCCAGACCATCGGGGCCAGCCGCAGCAGGCTCAGCGACCAGTCGCCCGGCCAGCGGACCAGGTTGAACACGCACAGGGCAAAGCCCAGATTGATCAGGGTCAGATTGACCGTGAACAGCCGCAGGTCGCGAGCGTTCACCTGCATCAGGCAGGCCACCAGGCCGAGCAGGACCGCGAAGCCAACTGCCCGGAAAAGCCACCGCAAGCGATCATCCACCAGTCTCCAGGCCACCAGCAGCCCGAAAATGCATCCCAACAACAGCCCGTCGGCCCTGGTATGGCTGGAGTAGTAGAGCTTGAAGAACAGCGAGCGGGGAAAGACATCCTGAGGAGTCAATCCCTGCAGGTACAGGTTGGCCGGGAAGCCCTTCAGCCAGTCGACCAGGGTCCACTCCCGCCAGCATGCCACTCCCAGGACCAGCAAGACGAGCACCGCCACGATCGAGCTGCGGGCCCTGGCCCTTCGCAGGGCGCTGCGAAAGAGCGGTGGCCACAGGATGTAGAACTGCTCCTCGATGGAGAGCGACCAGGCGATGACCAGGGGGGAGCGGTAGCTCGTCCATCCGTAGGCGATGGCCCAGTTGAGGCAATAGCCCAGCGTGAACCAGAGCTCGTTGCCCAGCCTCAGGCAAGCCGGACCTCCGCACCAACCCAGCACCAGCAGCACCAGGATGAAGGCCAGCAGCGCCGGCACCAGTCGCAGCACGCGACGCATGTAGAAGGCCTTGAGGCTGATCGTGCCCGTCTCCTCCCACTCCTGGGCCAGCAGCAGGGTGATGAGAAATCCGCTCAGCACGAAGAACAGATCCACCCCCAGGAAGCCCCCGACGGGAGCGGTGCCGGCGTGGTGGAGCAGGACCAGGAGGATGGCGATACCACGGACGCCGTCGAGCTCGGGGCGATACCCGAGCCGGAAGGCGGGAGCCCCGGTCTCTGCCTGCGTGCTCAAGTGTTTGCGGTTCGGCGATGCGAAGTGGGCTCCCTTTCTGCTGAGGCATCGCTACTCTCGCTCCGGGCGATCAGGGCGAGAAAGGGCTTTCTGTCGAGCCCGGCAAAGCTGGCGCGCATGACTGAAGAGCTCGAGCAACTTCTGGTCCGCTCCTGGGCCATCGACACCAGCGACTCCGCCACCCGGTCGAGGTAACACGGACCGAGTCGAGCACCGCCCCAGATCCAGGCAGCTACCATCGCGAGCGAGAGCGCCCGACTCGAGAGAGCCACACCAGCTTCAAAGCCAACCGCGAAGGGCTGCGCAACCAGATCACCACCGAGACCCCGCTCGTCAGGTTCTACCGCGATTTGCTGCGCTGGCTGTTCCGGCGCCCGGATGAGCCGGCGCCGTCCTTCCCGGGCGCGGAGATCTCTTCATCGAGCCGAGCGCCGAGAACATCGCGAGGCTCCGAGCAGCCCTGCAGAGCCTCTATGAGGATCCGCACATCGACGAGATCACGGCGGAGGACCTGCTCGGTGAGTATCCTGCGGTGCAAACCGTGCCGCCCGAAGGCAAGTTCCACCTCGACATCCTGACCCGGCTCGCGAGGCGTCCGTCGCCTCGTGAAAGAACTTTGCCGCATCGACGGGGACGACCACGACTCGGGCCGGGTCCACCTCCTCGGTAAGGGCCCGGACCCGGGCTTGCTGGCGGGTTCCGATGTGACACTTGGGCTGCCTCTTCCTTTTACGCGACCGCTTGACTTGCATGGTCCCTCGATTCCTCGCGATTTCCTGCAGAGGCCCATGGACAAATCCTCAACAGGAAATAGAAAAATTCTCCTCAAGCTACAGGCTACGCTCTCCCCTGGATGGGGGAAGGTGGGGAGCGGGTCTTTCTTTCTCTTGAACCCGTTAACCTACGGGTCCCTTTCGGGCCGGGCGATTTCAAGGACACTTTATCAGACCTGGAGAAAGGCATCGAGATTTCCGATGAGCAAATGGAGGGACTCAGCCTGGAACGTCCGGACCGTCTGCCAAAGTGGAACCACACTCTAAAACCTCGCGACTGGAAACCTGAAGTTATTTTTCCGTCGGCCCTAAGGGGGCCTCGCGTACCTTCACCCGCGTTCCCCCCACCACCAGCAGGCCCTCCCGCTGCTCGATGACCCGGGTCTGCTCCTGGCCCGCGACGGCCCTGGCCAGGTCTTCTACCTGCTGCTGGATGGATAAGCGGTTCTTGATCTGCTGTAGCGCCTCGAGCACGTCGTTGGTGGAGCTGGCCGAGTTCAACAGGCCTTGGGACCCGGGGTCGGTGTAGATGGTGCTCAGATGGCGCGCGCAGATCAGGGCGGCATTTCTCTGAGCGGTAATGTAGTCGCTCGGCATCCCCGAGATCAGTTGAGCGGCGGCCCCGACGAGGCTGGCAGGCTCGCCATCTTGGAGTTGCGTCAGAGAGGACTGGTAGAGGCTCCATTTAGGCTCGTCGTCTGTGCAAGCATTGGCCATGATTGAGGTCAGGCTGGCCAGGGGCGAGTCGAATTGGACGAAAGCAGCGGCACAAGCCCTGGCGCGGGTGGTTGGGTATTCGCTGGGGATGGCCTGGAGGGCTTTCAGAACGATGACTGCCGGGGGAGAGCATTTCTCGGCCTCGCGCAGCCAGGTCAGGCCCAGGTCATAGAGGACTGTGCTCTCGCTCACGGCTCCCAGAGCGGCTCTCAGGTGGGGATCGCCGAGGTTGTCGGCGGCCGCCTTCATCAAGTTGGAGCGAGTTGTGGTGAGGTCGGAGTAGAAGTCTCGATGAGCACGGGTGACGGCCTCCAGGGCGGATAGTACTTGCTGGCGGGGGGACTGCTGGCGCAGAACGCCCTCGAGACAGGTCTGGGCGGTCAACCGTCGACCATTGTCGTCGCCCAAGACGGCGATCAGAGCGACCGCGGTGGCCGTGTTTGGTAGCCTGGGAATGAGGTTCGCGGCAATGTTGGCCGCCGAAGTGGAGTGGTCCGAGGGGACGGCTTTGAGCATGGAGAGGGCGATCTGGGTGGGGGAGGCGCCGGCCAGCTGTTGCTCAATTCCGGCCATGACGGCCGCGTTCCAGGCGTCGACCTCGCCGCAACCTTTGACTCCGCTGCGAATCTGCTCCATCTCCGGCAGCCGATCCAGCACCACCTGGCAGACGTTCTTGCGGCAGTTGGCGGGAAAACGGCGCAGCAGCGCCAGCGCTGCCTGAGGGGGGCTCTGTCCAGCCAGCGCGCTGCTCAGCATATGCTCGGCGATCAGGCCGCGCACCGAGGATTCCGTGCTCGCTCCCAGCATGGCCGTGCTGAGGCGGGAAACCTCGGGGAGGTCACGTTCGGCGGTCTCCAGACAGGCCTCGGCCACCCCACCCCGCTGGTTGGAAGGGTAAGCTCTGAGTAGCTCTAGCGCCTCCGAGGCGCTCAGGTGGCCCTTCAGCTCCTTCAGTAAAGCATTGCCGACGTTCTCGCGGGTGGTGGGATAATCACCGGGCACCGCGCTCAGCAAGCTCAAGGCGGTCTGGGCAGGTGTGCTGGGCGACAGGCTCCGCTTCAGACCTGCCAGGCTGAGAGCATTCTTGACGGTGCTCTCGGTGCAGGTGCCCACGGCCAGGCGGGTCAACTCCAGCCCGAGGGAGGGGTCGAGAGTGAGATCGGGGATGGGAGCCTGGGCTACCTTCACGGCCGCGGCGGGCACTCCGTCCTGCTCGACAGCTTGCTCCTGCGTGGCGCCTAGAGCCCAGGCCGATAGCTTGCCCCAAAAGCCGCGAGGCCGCTCGGGTTGTCCCGAGAGGGTCAAGCGATCAAGTGAAGGCGTGGCGGCAGCAAGGCGGGGCCGGACCACGTTTCCCGAAGGACCGAAGCTGAGAGGACGGATCATGGGTGGAGTTTAGCCGCACATCCTGAAAGAAAGCTGTTCCAATCGTCGCTTCCGGGCAGCGGGGCGGAGGGGCGAACGACGGGAGTTCCCTGACCATGAAGAAAGCCGAAACGGGGGCTACGCGCAGCCTGCTAGACTTCCTGGCCGAGGTCTCGGGCCAGTGGGGCCCTGGGCCCTGGAGCCAGGCTATTGCTTCATTGCAGGAAACGCCTGCGCTGGCGACTCTGGTCAGCGAGCCCCCGCTGGTCGACCCCGAGCCCCTGGATACCTGGCCCTTACTGCGCCTACCCCTCCCCAGTGGGAAGCGGCTCGAGCCCTGGAGGGGCTCTCCCTGACGGTGATTTTCGGGGCCGCCGGCACCGGCAAGACCCTGGTCTCGCCGCCAGGAACTTCCAGGGAGCGACCCTCCAGCGCCAGCAGCCGGACGATCGGGCCGTGAGAGCCTGGCGGCTGGCTGCTGGCATCCTGGCGGCCCACCACGTAGTGGCTCACGAATTGCCAGGTGGCCCATACGCCGGAGGCGTCGCCGCCCTCCACGGCGGCCACCTCCTGGCACAGCCGGGCCAGGATCAAGTTGCAGTCCCGGGCGTGCGGCAAGCTGCGTACCTCGACGACGGGCATCAGCGCTCGATCCGGCAGATTGGCCGGTTCATCCCTTTACAGCGGGGAGGATGGCGCAGCGCCCGGGCCACCCTGGCCGTCCGGGCGGCGGGCGTCTCGACCCGGAGAGGACCCCAGCAAATGCTCATGCGCTGGTGGTTTTGCCCCGGATCGAGTCGACGAATCCCCCTCAAGGTCTTGGAACGCATGCAATGCTCCTGGTCGAGTCCTCAGGGTCTTGCCCAGAGTTCGCCTGACCCCGGGCAGGCCCTTCTGGAAGAACCGCCAAAGCTGCTCGAGCATGACTGAGCTTCGCCTGCTGGACGAGCTGGGCAGGGGTGCCCGCGGGGTCGTCTTCCGCGCCCACGCCAACGGCCTGGCGGTGGCCGTGAAGCGCCCCCTGGAGGACAGCCCCGAGGCCTGGCGGCGTTTCCGGCGCGAGGGGGCGTTGCTGGCCAGCGTGAATCATCCGGCCATCCCTCGCGTGCTCGAGCTGGGTCTATCCGAGGACGGTCGTCCCTACCTGATCACCGAGCTGCTCGATGGCACCACCCTGGCCGAGGAGCTGCGCCGCGGGCCGCTGAGTGAGCTGCCCTGGTTGCCCTCGCTGGTGGGCGCGCTCGAGGCCATGCACCGGCGCGGGCTGGTCCACCGCGATCTCAAGCCGGCCAACATCCTGCTGACCGGCAACCTGGCCCGGTTGATCGACTTCGGCCTGGCTACCCGCGTCGAGAGCGCTGAGGCGGCCGCCGGCACGCTGCTCTACGCGGCGCCCGAGCAGTCGGGTACGCTCAAGCGTCCGGTCGACCCGCGCTCTGACCTTTACTCGCTCGGCGTGGTGCTGTTCGAGTGCTTGTCCGGGCGACCGCCATTTCTCTCGGCCGATCCTGGCGAGCTGATGCGCCAGCACCTGGTGCTGGTGCCCCCCGATCTCAAGGCTCCCCCGGCCCTGGCCGCCATCGTCGCCCGCCTGCTCCGCAAGGACCCGGACGAGCGCTATCCTTCGGCCAGCTCCTTGCTGCGCGACCTTCATCGGCTTGCTCAGCTCGAGGCCGACCTGGCCAACGGTCAGCCGATCGAGCTGGCCACCCCCGTGCCCCTGCCCCCGGATCCCCTGGTGGGCCGCCAGGAGCCTCTGCGCAGGCTGCGCGAGCGCTGGCGGGCGGTCCGTCAGGGCGCGGGCGGAGCCCTGCTCTTGCTGGGCCCCAGCGGATCGGGCAAGAGCCGGCTGGTGAGCGAGCTGTTGAGCACGGTGCCCGGATTTCTGGGCTCCTGTCCGCACGAGCAATCCCCGTTCCAGCCCCTGCGCCAGGCTCTGGAGCAGGGGCCGCTCGATCCTCGCCGGGCCTTGCGAGCGGCCGGCACCGGGGCGGTCACGCTGGCCGGCTTCACTCCCGCGCTGGATTCTTGCCTGAACGTGCCTTCCACCGAGAGCTCTCCAGAGCTGAGTGATGCTCTGGCCGGCTGGTGGATCCGCCTGGCCGAGCAAGAGCCGGTGTTGCTGGTGCTCGAGGATCTCCACTGGGTCGATCCGGCCACCCTGGAGGTGCTGCTGCGCCTTGCTCAGGAGCTGCACCGCGCCCCTCTTTTCCTGCTGGCCACCAGCCGCCTGCCGATCCATCCAGCTCTCGAGCGTCTGGGGGCCGAGCTGCCGGGCGGCGAGTGGGAGGCCATGAGACTCGAGGAGCTCGAGCGCTCCGAGCTGGCTGAGCTGGCTGCCGGGGTTCTGGGTGCGGGGGAGCTAGACGCGGCCGTGCTCGATCAGCTCGAGCAGCGCACCGATCGCACCCCGCTGGGGGCGCGAGAGTTTCTGCGCGCGGCTCTCGACCAGGGGGCCCTGGTGCCCCGCTGGGGTCGCTGGGAGTGCGATCGCGATGCTCTGGCCCGCCTCGAGCTGCCTTCCAACCTGGTCGAGCTGATGCTTGTGCGCCTGGGACAACTTGAGCCAGACCACCAGAAGGTGCTGGCCCACGCTGCCCTGCTGGGCTTGAGTTTCGACCCTCGGCCTCTGGAGGCTCTCTTCCAGGAGAAGGCCCGCGAAGCTCTGGCCGCTGCTCGCATGCTTCAACTGGTGGAGGAGCACCGGTTCGTGCACGACCGGATCCGCGAGGCAGCCTGCTCGCTTGTGACTGACCGGGTCTGGGCCTGCCTTTCCCTGGCCCAGACCCTCGAGCCCACAGCCAGCAGCCTGGAGGACTGGTACCGGGTGGCCCGACTGTATGCCGAGGGCAACGCCCCCCCGGCGTTCATCGACCGCAGCCACCGCGGGGCCGGCCTGCTGGCCCTGCGCAGTCACGCCTACGAGGCTGCCTACCAGCTGCTCGAGCGGGTCTCTGAGCCCGATGTGGAGCTGCTGGAGGCTCTGGGTGAGGCGGCCCACCTCACCCGCCGACGGAGCCGGGCGCTGGAGGTTTTCGCCAGAGCCCTGGTGCGGGTGGGGGACCCGCTGCGCCGGGCCCACCTGCATCTCCTGCGCTGCGAGGTGGCTCTGACTACCCACGATTGGAGCGCCATGCTCCCCGAGGCTACCCAGGCCCTGCGCGAGGCAGGGGCCCCCGCCCCTGGCGGGCCGCTGGGACTGGCCCGAGCCCTGGCAGGGCTGGCTGGCTGGGCGCTGAGCGAGCGGATTCCCCTGCCCCAGGCAACCGGTGCCGAGCGCGAGCGCCACCGCCTGCTGGCTCAGCTCTACGAATGCACGGCCCGGGCCAGCTTTTTCACCCGCGACATCCCGGTGGTGCTCGACAGCTGCTTCACCGGGGCCATGCACGCCCTGCGCCTGGGTCCGAGTCGGGAGTGCGTCTCGGTCTACTGCATGTTTGTCGCCATTACGGCCTTCCTGTCCCAGCACCGGCTCGCCCTGCGCTACGCGACCAGGGCCGAGAAGGCGGCCCGTGAGTCGGGCGATCCGGTAGCCGTGGCTCGGGCCGGAGCCTTCAGCGGCCTGGCTCACTTCTTCGGGGGCCGGGTTCAGGAGGGCGAGCGCGTCCTGACGCGCCTTCTCAGCGAGCAGGAGAGCTGGCTGACCCCCGCCGACCACTCCATCGCCATCATGGTGCTGTTGGTCGCGCTCATGACGCGGGGTCGCTACCTGGAGGCCACCGGCTGGATCGACCGTTTCGAGCAGCGCCGCCGGCTGGTGGACCCCGACCAGCTCCGCTCTCTGCCGCTTCTGTGCGTGCGGGTCGTGGCCGAGAGCTCGCTGGGCCGACCGGCCGAGGCCCTGGAGGAGCTCTTGCGCCGTCAGTCTGAAGCCACCCCCAACCTGCAGGCCCTGGTGCTGGGCTCGCACCTTCTGGCCCTGGCCCAGATGGGTGACCTGGCCACCATCAAACAGTTGCTGGAGGCACAGGACGCTCTGCCGCGGGCCCAGGGCTGGCACTTGCGGGCCGCCTACCTGGGCCTGGCCTGGGGTCGCCGTAGCCTGCTCCTGGCCAGCGAGAAACCCGCCGAGCAGGAGTTGCGAGCCTTTGAGCGCTCGGTGGACGATCTTCGCCGCATCACCCACCATCCGGTGATGGAGTCCCACCGCCACCATATGCTGGCCACGGCCGCCCGCCTGCGCGGCCGGCTCGACCAGGCCGAACGTTGCCTGGACCGGGCCGAGCGCTTCTCGGTGCAGATCGAGAATGACCTGGCCCAGTATGAGGTCTGGCTCGAGCGCGCCCGGCTGGCGCGCCAGCGCGGTCTGCCGGTGGCCACCCGCCGCTTCGCCCACGCCGCCCTGGAGCTTGCCCGCACCCAATCCTGGCAGCCCCGTGCGAGGTCGGTGGCGCGCGAGTTCTCACTGCTCGAGTCCACGGTCTCCGCCTCGACGGGCGCGGATGTCGAGCGCCTGCGCCTGGAGCGCCAGCTGGCTGCGCTGCTGGAGCTGAGCCTGGCCTCCTCGCGGGTGCTCGACAGGGGCCTTTTGATCCAGAACGTGCTCGAGCACCTGTTGAGCCTGCTTGGAGCCGAGCGTGCCTGTCTGTTCTACCTGCAGGACGGTCAGCTGCAGGAGGTAGCCGGACGCAGCCACGACGGCAAGGTGCTCGGGCAACTCACGGGTTACTCGCGAAGCCTGGTGGAGGAGGTTGCCCGCTCGGGCCGCCCGGCCGTGGTCAACGCCGGCCAGGAGGGCCCCGTGGATAGCTCGGCCAGCATTGAGCTGCACGGCCTCAAGAGCATGCTGGCGGCTCCGCTCTTCCTGCGAGGGGAGCCGGTTGGCGTTCTCTATCTGGACACGCGCCTGACCCGCGGCTTGTTCACCGCCGAAGATGCTGCCCTGCTCTCGGCCCTGGGCAGCCAGATAGCCATTTCGCTCGAGACCGCTCGCAGCGCCGAGGTGGAGCTGCTCTATCAGACCGAATCGCGCCGCCGCGAGCTGGCCGAGATGGTGCGCGACCTGGGCACCGCCCTGGCCACCACGCTGCAGGAACCTCAGGTGTGGCAAGTGCTGCAGGATTTTCTGAGCGAGCGATTGGGAGCCCTGTCGGAGGTTGGGGGCGAGGGAGCTCTGGTGGTTCCGGTAGGGGAGGCGCACCTTGCGGTCTGGCGTGACCCGCCCCTGGACGAGACGGAGGTGGATCTGGTGCGTACTTTCGCCGGTCAGGGAAACCTGGCCCTGGAGCGAGCCCGCCTCTTCGCCGAGGTGACCCGGCTGGCCACCACCGACGGATTGACCGGCATCGCCAACCGGCGTCACTTCTTCGTCCAGGCCGAGCGCGAGCTGAGCCTGGCCCAGCGCCACGGCGAGGCCCTCTCGGCCATTATGCTGGATGTGGACCACTTCAAGCGCTTCAACGACGAACATGGCCATGAGGCGGGCGACGAGGTGCTGCAGGCCGTGGCGAAGGCCCTGGCTGACTCCACCCGCCGCGAGGACCTGCTTGCCCGCTACGGGGGCGAGGAGTTCGTCATGCTCTTGCCCCGCACGGCCGGCCCCGAAGCTCTGGAGGTCACCGCCGAGCGCCTGCGCAGGGCGGTGGAAGCGGTGCGTGTGCGCGGACTTCAGGTGACCGTCAGCCTGGGTGTGGCCGGGCTGAAACCCGGGGAGGACCTGCAGCAGTTGCTGTCGCGAGCTGACGGAGCTCTTTACGCTTCCAAGCGGGGAGGCCGCAACCGCTCTACTCTGGCTGCTTGACGTCATTGGCAGTGCTTTGCTGGGCGAAGAATCTTCGGTGCCCACCTGGCTTGCGCACTGAACGATGCCAGGAATGTGTGGATTTGAGGGAGTTACGCCCTCGACTTGAAAAGACCGCTCGGTCAGGCGACGTTCAGCCGCGCGTAATGCTCGGCGGGCATTCCCAGGCCCACGGCGCACGGCACACAGATGCCATGCGACTCCGGGGGGTCTTCCAGGCCTTTGCGCCCCGGTCGCAGCTCGGTCTTACACCATGCGCACGAAAGTCGGAAGTCTTCCGGCCCGAAGCTCAGGGGCGGGGGTAATGCTTTCAGCATATTTTCAGTGTGCCCTATTAAGGTTAAAAACTCACACGCATTTTTTGTCCAGGATGTTGCGAGATCGCCTGGAACGAGTCGACGCGTGCTCCCTGTTGACCTTCTCAAGAGCGATCTGCTCACTGCCCTGCACGAGAGCCCCATTGTGGTGGTGCAGGCTCCGCCCGGCAGCGGCAAGACGACCCGCGTCCCGCTCTGGCTCGAGGGTCCCGTGATCGTGCTCGAGCCTCGTCGCCTGGCGGCTCGCTGGGCGGCCCGCTACGTGGCCGGGCAGCTGGGTCAGGCGGTGGGGGAGGAGGTGGGCTACCAGGTTCGCTTCGACAATCAGGCCGGCCGGCGCATTACCTACGCCACCGAGGGCATTTTGACGCGCCGGCTGCTGGACGATCCGGGCTTGACCGGAATTCAAGCCGTGCTGCTGGACGAGTTCCACGAGCGTCACCTGCACGCCGAGGTCGCCCTGGCCCTGATTCGGCGCCACCCTGACCTCAAGCTGGTCTTGATGTCGGCCACCCTGGATGCGGAAGACCTGGCGTCCAGTCTGGGCGGGGCCCCGGTGCTTCGTTGCGAGGGACGACTTCATCCCGTCGAAACGGTCTACCTCGAGTCGTCCGGGCCGCTCGAGGAGCAGGTCACCCGCGCGCTCGAGCGAGCCATCCGCGAGCAAGACCAGGGGCACGTCCTGGTCTTCCTGCCCGGGGCGGCCGAGATCCGCCGCTGCCGCGAGCTGGCCGAGCACCGCTTCCCCTCCTTCCGAGTGCTGCCGCTGCACGGCGACCTCTCGCCGGAGGAGCAGGATGAGGCGGTGCAGCCGGGAGAGCAGCGCAAGATCATCCTCTCTACCAACGTGGCCGAGACCTCGGTCACCATCGAGGGCGTCAGCGCCGTGATCGACAGCGGCCTGGCCCGGGTAGCCGTGGGTCGCTCGCTGCGGCTCGAGCGCATCGCCCGCTCTTCGGCCGACCAGAGGGCCGGTCGGGCCGGCCGCACGGGACCCGGTCGTTGTTATCGGCTCTATTCTCAGCGCGACTATGCCGGACGTCCCGCCCAGCTCGAGCCCGAGATTCGCCGCCTGGAGCTGTCCCAGGTGGTGCTCGAGCTCGAGCGCATGGGGGTCGTTCCGGAAGAGCTACCCTGGCTCGAGCCGCCCCCGCCCGAGTCGCTCAAGACGGCCCGCGAGCTGCTGACCCGCCTGGGAGCCCTCCATGAGGAGCGCATCACCGAGCTGGGCAAGCGCATCGCCAGCTATCCCGTGCATCCGCGCCTGGGACGGTTGATCGAGGCCTGTGGCGACTACCGATTGGCAGCCATGCTGAGCGAGCGCCAGGATCGCACCGACGAGCCGGCCCGCCTGCGCGGTCCCTCCGACCCCCTGCACCACCTGCCCAGGGCTCAGGTCCAGAAGGCGGCCCGCCAGCTCGAGCAGATTGGGGGCAGGCGCCCCCAGCCCTCCGAGAAGGAGCAGTTGCGCTCCCTGTTGCTGGCTTTCCCCGATCGGGTCGGCCGGCTGCGTGGGGGCGAGGTGGTGCTCGCTTTCGGCCAGTCGGCCCGGGTGGCCGAGTCCAGCGTGGTGGGCGGGGTGGACCTGGTGGTGGTGGTGGAGCTGGACGAGCGTTTCGAGCCTGGAGGCAAGAAGCTGTTGGCGCGCTCGCTCTCGGCCATCCAGAGCGACTGGCTCTATGAGCACTTTTTCGATGAGTTGCAGGAGGTCAGCGAGTGCTCGCTGGTGGACGGCCGGGTCGAGGAGCGCCGGCTGGTGCGCTACGGCCAGCTGGTGCTGGAAGAGAGCCGGCGGGCCGCCCCGCCCTCGGCTGAGGCCAGCGAGGTGCTCTACCGGGCCCTGCGCCGCCGCGAGCTACCGCAAGAGGTGCACAATCAGCTTGCCCGGCTGGCCACGGTGGCCCGGGCCCTGCCCGAAGAGGGGCTCGAGCTGCCCTCGCAGGAAGCCATCGATCGGGCCTTGCGCCGTCTGTGCGAGGGGAGAACGCGGCTGGAGGACGTGCCCCTTTTTGCTCTGGTGGGTGAGCTGGGGCTGCCCCAGAATCGCCTGGATCAACTGGCACCCAACTCGGTCTCTCTGCCAGGCCGGGGGCGGGTCAAGATTCACTACGAGAGCGACCGGGCCCCCTGGTTGGCCTCACGACTTCAGGACTTTTGCGGGCTGAAGCAGGGCTTCACGGTGGCCAGGGGGAGAGTGGCGGTGGTCTTGCACCTGCTCGCCCCCAACCAGCGTCCGGTGCAGCTGACCACCGACCTGGCGGGCTTCTGGGAACGCACCTATCCGAGTGTGCGCCGCGAGCTTTCCCGGCGCTACCCGCGTCACCCCTGGCCGGAGGATCCGACCGCGCCGCTGCCTCCCAGGGAGGCGCGCGGCCGACGTTGAACCGAGCCGGCATGAAAGTGCGTGACCTGATGAAAAGCCCTGTCCTGTCAGTGGGGCAGGAGACCTCCCTGCAGGAGCTGGTCGAGCTATTGGACCAGAAAATGATCACGGGTGTTCCTGTGGTGGACGGCGACGGGAAGGTGATCGGCGTGGTTTCTCGCTCGGACGTGGCCGTACACTGGTCGCGCAGCGAGGACGGCGAGGACCTGCGGGTCCAGAGCGTCTCTGAAATCATGACCCCCTTTGCGTTCCAGGTCCGGGCCGAAGACGAGGTGGTGGGGTTGGTGGATACGATGCTGGCCGGAGGCATCCACCGGGTGGTGGTCTCCGACGACGAGGGCCGGCCGGTGGGCATCGTCACCAGCATGGACATCGTGCGCGATTATCGGCGACTGCTTGGCTGAGCAGCAGCACATCAAGCTGGACTCGTTCCTCAAGTGGCAGGGCCTGGTGGAGACCGGCGGGCATGCCAAGCAGCTCATTCAGGGCGGCGAGGTGCGCGTCAACGGCGAGGTGGAGACCCGGCGCGGCCGCAAGCTGCGCGCGGGCGACCGGGTGGAGCTTGGTGGGCAGACCGTGACCGTTCCGGACTTGTCGTCATGAAGGTTTGCTCCGCCGACGGCTCCGCGCTCGACGAAGGTCTTCCCCGGTAGGTTCGCAGTCGAAAACCCTCCTGACACGGTTTTCGTCTGTGCATATTGGGCTGGAGGTCCGGCCGCCTACTCCGACACCACAAGGGGGCTTAGCGGCTCGACCTCTGGCGCTGACGCCGGCCTTCGCCAGGAGGATTCCGCCGCCCATTCGCGCGACCGAGAAAAAAGAAGAACCCGGGTCCTACGTGAAGACCCGGGCGAAGACAAACGCCTGGTGGGCCAGGTTCAGGAACTTGAATCCTTGCCCTTGAGGAATCGCGACGGAAGTCGCCGGGCTGCCAGCTTGCGCAGGCTGGCTTGTCCGGCATCTCCGGGCTAGGTCAGCGAGCGATGGCGCTCGGACACGGCCGCGGCCCCCTCGCCGCTGAAGCGCACGGCAGCCACGGTGCTGATGGTGAAATTGCTCACCTTGGCTCCATCCGCGGTCATCGGGTTGTCGAACCTGGCGTAAAGCGTGCTCAGCAGGGCGTCCTGCTCGTCGCGATTGAGCCGTACCGTCTCGCTGTGAGAGTTCTGGGGATCGCTCAGCAGCGAGATATGGCCACCGATGTCGGTCACTCCCGGGGTTACGGGATGAAGGTGTCCGACCTGGCTCTCGGTCTGCACGAGGAAGGCGCGCTTCTCGCCCGAGGCAGTATCAAAGTCGACCTGGAAGCGGCCCGCGGCGAACGGCTGGGGGGCTTCGGGGCGATAGATCTTGGTTTGCGGGAGGCCGCGCGTGGTATGTTTCACGCCCTTGATCTCGCCGTCCTTGAGCTCGTCGAGGAAGGCCTTGACTTCCGAGCGCACCTGGGGCTCGGCGGCCGGCTCATCGAGCTGGGCGATCGGCTTGTGGGGGTCGGCTCCGGCCGTCTTGGAAGGGCTGACGGTGACCTTGATCCCCCCCACTTCCAGAGTCACCTGAGCCCCGGTGGCGTTCGCCATTTGGGCAGCCTGCTTGGTGACGGCTTCGACCTGCTTGCCGATGTCCACGCTTTCGGACGGGTCAGGGGTCTCTTCGGGCTCGACCCGGCGGCGGCGGTTCCCGCCCTGCAGGCAGCTGCCTCCGGTGATGGCTGAGTTGGGCTGGGTGTAAATGTTCATTCTGGTCTGTCCCCTCGAATCGTAATCTTCTTCGTGGGCAGTTTAGGAAGGGGGGCTAAAATTTTTCTGAACGCACTGACCAGGATTCCCAGATCCTGCCAGGCTGCCGGCCGATTCCGGGCTCCTGTTCGGGGACGGATCATGATCCGGTTCCGAGCCCGATCACAACGAACGCGTGTTCCGGGCTCCTGTCCGGGGACGGATCATGATCCGGTTCCGAGCCCGATCACAACGAACGCGCGTTCCGGGCACGGATCCGGTTGTGGACTCAGCCTTGAGCCAGCAACATGCGCAGCTCGCGTGGCAGGAGCCCGCCCCGGTCCACGCGCTCGGAGACCTCGTCGAGCAAAGCGTCGGGATTGAACTCCAGAGATGACTCAGCACTCGAGACCGAGGTGGATTTGAGCTGCTTATAGGGTGCGGGGAGCTCCTTCATGCTGGCTTTCAGCTCCATCAGCTCTTGCACCGAGTGCGGGGCTTCGGGAATGGGTCTGCTCAGCGCGCTGGTGAGACCATTGAGCACCGCGGGAGCGCCCTCTTGCTCGGATTCGAGGGAGGTCTCCACCCGGTCGTCATCCTCGCGCTTGCCTTCGGAGGTGGAAGGCGAGGAAGATCCGGTGGCCCGCTTGCTGGCCGACTGCTGGCTCAACCTGCTGGTCTCGGGCGACTGGCTGGTCTCGGGAGCGGGCTTGCTGGTGGAGGTCTTCTTGACGGGAGCTTCTTGCATAACCTCATGATGGCGCGTCGCAGAGCGCGTGGGACCGCAGTGGCGGTTATCCTTGTGTAAAAATCGTTACCGTTTTGTTGCGGCTCCAGTTGCGCACGCTGATAGCGGTGGTAGAATCCGCTTTAAAGTTACGCGCACGGTCCCGTGGGCTCTGATTTCGCGCACGACTGTAGCTGAGCCAGAGCCAGGTGGCGCGTGGGCTCGAAGCCAGCCGCTAGCTCAAGCAGGGGGATGGCCTGCTGACGCTGCCCGAGGGCTAACCGGGCGCTGGCCAGACGCAGAGCGTAGAAGCCGTTCTCGGGCTCGATCTCGAGGGCTCGGGCCAGCTGGGCGGCCGCCTGGTTCCATTCCTCCAGCAGCAGGTGGCCGTAACCGAGCATGCCAGGGGCGGTGGCCTGGCCGGGGTCGAGCTGGGCCACCCGAGTCAGGTGGGTCATCCCTTCTCGCAACGAGCCGTTGAGCATCAGGCTGGTTCCCAACTGGGCCAGGCAATCGGCCTGATCGGGCATGAGCGTCACGGCTCGCCGAAAGGCTTCCACCGCCAGGGCGGGACGGTCGAGCAGGCCGTAGACCAGGCCCAGCGTGTGCCACACGAAACCCGAGCCCTCGGGCTGCCTTTCGAGCTGAGCCAGCAGCTCGCTCAGGGCCTGATCGTAGTGGCCGCCGGCCAGGTGGCCCAGGGCCCGGTCCACCGGATCGTCCTGATCAAGCCAGTCGAGTGACGCCTCCTGGCCTGGCCCGGCGGCCTGAGCGTGCCGCGGGCGGGCCAGCAGACTGAACTCGCGCAGCAGCGGACGCAGGGCCCGCGCCCCGGGCACCACCTGGTAGTAGTCCTGGCGTGCGAACTCGGTTTCCCGACCCTGGAAGCTGCAGCCCCCGGGCAGCTCGGTGCCCCGCTCGCGGAAGTGTCCAAAGACTCGACACGAGAAGGGCCGGTGGTCATAGATGCCGCAGCCGTTCTGATAGTGGGGGCAGTGCTCAAAGACCAGCCGCCCCTCTTCGTTGCGCTCGCGGGCAGCGTAGCTCGCGAGACTCTCAGCCGCCCAGGGACCGACCTTCCAGCCCACGTAAGCCAGCTCGAGCGCGGAGATTCGATGGGTGAGATGGCCCGTGGCAGTACAGCAAGCAAAGCAGCTCTGGCAGGGGTTCCCCTCAACAGCGGGGAGCTGTTGCTCGGCGTAGAGGCGCTCGAGCTGGAGCAGCAGGTCCTGGCTCACGAGATCCGGATGCCCTTGCCGCCGCCCGGGGGCAAGAAGGGGGCTCGGGCGAGGGCGACGAGCCATTGCGGGTGGGAAGCAGCTCTACCCTGGCCGTCAGCTCGGGAGCGCGGGTTGCCCCGGCCTTTCCAGCCTGTGTCCCACAACCAGACCTGCCAGGGGAGCAAAGCGAGCTCCGCCCCGCAGCCCAGCCTGCTGCCTCCAGGTTCGGACGGGCGCCATTTCCCCAGGATGAGCGGCAGGGCCATGGGCGGGGGATTTCCCCCTCTCTTTACCGAATGCCTTCAGCGCGTTAGCATGCTACCAATGAGGATCGATCAGCCCCGGGCGGCCGCCTGGGCCGGAAATGCAGCCGCAGGCTCGGCCCTGCCGGCCCTGCCGCCCAATGATCACCCGCTGGCGCTGGACCCTTCCCGCACGCGCCTGCTCGGCCCGAATGGGGAGGCTCTCTCGTTTCCCACCGATGGCAGCGTCTTCACCATCGGCCGCGAGCCCCACAACGCACTGCAGATTGACCATGCCTATGTGAGCCGACAACACGCCCACGGCACCTGGCGCAACGGTAAGCTCTGGATCTGCGATACCTCGAGCAACGGCACCTTCGTCAACGGCCAGCGCGCGCCCGCCAACGTCTGGCAGGCGGTGCCCCCGGGAGGCATACTGGACCTTGCTGGCTGCCGGCTGACCATGGCTCTGGGTGGCTCCCAAACCATCATGGCCCGGCTCGACCATTTGAAGGCCACGCCCGATCAGCACCAGTTGCGCCTCGGCGATGGCAGCACGGTCTCCGTGCCCGAGCCGGGAACGACCATCCGGGTGGGTCGCCAGCCGACCAGCGAGGTGCACCTGACCGAGGGATCGGTCAGCCGTTCTCACGCCGATCTGCGCTACGACCTGGGTCGTCTCTACGTGCGGGATGCGGGCTCGACTTATGGCACCTACCTCAACGGCCAGAAGGTCGAAAGCGACCGCTGGACCGAGGTGCCCGAGGGAATGAGCCTGCAGTTCGGGCGCAACCCCAACAACACCCTGACGATGGAGCCCAGGGGGCCTCTGCTGGTCACCTTCTTCGGCGATAGCTCAACCCCCGACATCGGCGGTCAGGTCGAGGCTCAGGGGGGCCGCTTCGAGCGGGCCATCTCCAACCACAGCGCCCCCGCCTTGGTGCGGGGCACGGTGGCCCGCGGCTCGGCCCTCAAGGAGCTGGGCCTGACCGCCCTGCCGGCCCTCTGCGTGGCCGAGGCCGGGGCCGGCGGAGCGCTGGCCATCGCCGGCGCGACCCTGGCCGCAGGTGGAGCGGTAGCCAGCGGATTGGCTCTGGCCGGCGTGGGGATCGGGGTGGCCGCCTTTGGCGTCTGGGCCGCCCGCAGCACGCGCAGCATGTGGAAAGGCGGCATTGAGGCCCTCAAGAAACGCCTCAAGGGACTGTCGGTGCAGCCGAGCTCGTGGAAGCACGTGCAGCAGGCGTTCGTCTCGAAGGGGCCGAGCATCAAGCAGTTCAGCCAGCTCTGGGCCGAGAACCAGGCCCGCTACCCCACCTCCCGGCACGTGGTCTTCCTGTCCGGGCACGGCGACCAGAAGGGCGCGGCCGGCTTGAAATACTCCGAGGTGGGCCAGGTGGTGAAAGGGGCCGACGCCATCTTTCTGGATGCCTGCAACGGGGCCCAGATCGAGTCTTTGAGCCAGCTGACCGGCTCGGCCCGGGTGGCGGTGGCCTCCGAGCACACCGTCCGGGGTTACGGCTTCCCTCTGGACGCTATGTTCGGGCGCAGCAACTTCCCCGACCAGCCCCGCGACCTGGGCGCCGCCCTGGTGCAGGCGGCCAGCCAGAGCATGCCGGCCCAGTCGCTGGTGGCGGTGGACCTGAAGGTGATGAAGCAAGAGCTCTATCCGGCTCTGGAGCAACTCGGCCGCTCGCTGCGCCAGGCCAGCCAGAACGGATTGTCGGGGCCCATCAAGCAGGCGCTTGACTCCAGCCTGACGCCTTCCAACGGTCCGGGTGGGTTTGGCAAGAAGATCGACCTGGGCAGTTTCCTGGCCAGGCTGGGAGAGAATCCTCAGCTGCGCTCGCCGGAGCTTTCCGGGGCGCAAGCCGCCTTGAACAAGACCATCCTGTCCATGGTGGGTAACGGCACGGTTTCCTTTGATCGTGGCGGCAACAAAGCGCTGCCGGCCGGGTTCAGCGAGTTCCTCTCTCGCATCTGAGAGGGAATCGGTCCGGAGCTGAGAACGGCCGGCCCATGAAACGAGTGCTCCTCCTGATGCTTCTCCTGGCGGCGATGGCCCCGGCCGAGAATCTCTCCAGCCTGCCCCGGACCATCGCCTGGAGTCCTGACGACCAGCTCGTCGCGGTTGCCCACGAGGACAAGGTATCGGTCTACGACCTCTCCTCGAAGAGCAAGCTGTACTCGCTGGATTCTCCTCGCACGACCAGCCTGGCATTCAGCCCGGACGGCAAGACGCTGGCCCTGAGCCGGGCAGGGGAATGGCTCTTCCTGCACCGAGCTCGCAACGGCGAGAGGCTCTGGAAGTCGGGCTCGGGTCGCAAGCCGGAGGACGCCCGGTACACCGGGCTGTCCGTGTTCTTCCTGCCAGATGGTCAGTTGATCACGGTGGGAGCGGAATATGTAGGCCGCAGCGCTCCTGACCCATTCCTTCGCTGGTACAACCCCGGAACCGGTCAACAGGTGCGTAAGCTCGCCTTCATCGGGGCTTTCGCCACCCTGGATCGAAAGCTCGCTGCAGTGACTGACCGCGACAGGCTCGACCTGATCGATCTGGCGACCGGGAAGGTCCTGCGCACCCTCAGGCGGTCGGACAGCCTGGTTTCCATCGGTCTCCTGGAGCCGGGAGAGAAGTTCATCGAGGAAGAGCAGGGGCCCCAGGAGGGCTCCAAGCGTGGGCCCGGCACCCTCCTGCTGATAGACGTGAGCTCTGGCAAGGAGGAGAAGCTCTCGAAGATTCCTCCGGTCGTCGGCTCGATGCCCGACGGGCGATTGATTCGGGCCTACGGGGATGGGATCTACGACCCTGCAACCAGGAAAACGGTCATCACCAAAGGCTGGCCTCAGGACGCTGCTGGCTCGCTGGTGGTGGTTGATGATCTGAGCGGCCCTCTTCGGGTGCTCGACAGTCGTACCGGCCAGCTCAAGCTCACCCTGCCCGAAGGCTCGTCCATGCCGTTCTTCAGCCATGACGGAAAGTCTCTCGCGTCCCGGTCCGCCACAGCGACAGTGATTTACGATACCTCGACCTGGAAACCCGTTCTTCAGTTGCCTTAGCCTAACCGGCGAGGACTTGCTTTGGCGTGAGAGTCGAGGCGAATGCAGCTTTCGCCCCATGTCCGGGCCGCAAACACAGTTCTAACATACCGCTTATCCAGCGCCAACATCTGCCGGTGCATCCTAAGCTCGACCATTTGGTTCCCGGAGGTTCCTACCCTTGGCTGCCACCATCGAACGACACGAATTCCAGGCCGAGGTCCGTCAGCTGCTCGAGCTGATGGTGCACTCGATCTACTCCAACAAGGACATCTTCCTGCGCGAGCTGATCTCCAACGCGTCCGACGCACTCGACAAGCTGCGCCTGGAGAGCCTGACCAACTCCGAGCTCGAGGTCCAGCAAGATCAGCTGGTGATCCAGCTCGAGACAGACCAGGCCGAGCGCACCCTGACCATCTCCGACAACGGCATCGGGATGAGCCGGGAGGAAGTGGTTGCCCACATCGGCACCATCGCCAAGTCGGGCACGGCCGAGTTCCTCAAGAAGCTCAAAGAAAGCCAGAGCTCGGCCGACCTGATCGGCCAGTTCGGGGTGGGCTTCTACTCCAGCTTCATGGTGGCCGACCGGGTCGAGCTCATCACCCGCCGCGCCAGCGAGGACGGGGCCACGCGCTGGAACTCGACCGGCGATGGTACTTACGCCCTGGAGGAGGCCGAGCGCTCCGAGCACGGCACCACCATCATTTTGCACCTCAAGCCCGAGGACCGGGAGAACTCGCTCTTCGACTATACCTCCGAGTGGAAGCTGCGCGAGATCGTCAAGCGCTATTCCGACTTCATCAACTATCCCATCAAGCTGCGCACTGAGCGCAAGGAAGTGGACAAGGACGAGCACGGCAAGCCGGTCGAGGGCGCCATCCCGCGCACCATCGTCGAGAACGAGCAACTCAACTCCCAGAAGGCTCTCTGGGCGCGTCCCAAGGAAGTGGTCAGTGCCGACGAGTACAACCAGTTCTACCGCCACCTGAGCCACGACTGGGAAGAGCCGCTGCGCACCATGACCTTGAAGGCCGAGGGCACCTTCGAGTATCAGGCTCTGCTGTTCTTGCCCAGGCACGCCCCCCCGGATCTCTATATGCGCGAGGCCAAGCGCGGGCTGCAGCTCTACGTCAAGCGCGTCTTCATCATGGACGACTGCGAGGAGCTGCTGCCCGAGTACCTCCGCTTCGTCAAAGGCGTGGTGGACGCCCAGGACCTGTCCCTCAACATCTCCCGCGAGATCCTGCAGAAGGATCGCCACATCCAGTTCATGCGCAAGCGCCTGGTGAAGAAGGTGCTGGAGACCCTGGAGGAGATGAAGAGCGACGCTGACGAGGACTACCAGGTCTTCTGGCGCGAGTTCGGGCGGGCCCTCAAGGAGGGCATCTACTCGGACCACGAGTCGCGCGAGAAGTTGCTGGATCTGGCCCTGTTCCGCTCCACCCATGATCCCGAGAAGCTGACCACCCTGGCCGACTACGTGGCCCGCATGCCCGAAGGACAGGACAAGATCTACTTCCTGACCGGCGAGAACCTGGCCGCGCTGGAGCGCTCGCCCCACCTGGAGGGCTTCAAGGCCAAAGGCTACGAGGTCTTGCTGATGACCGACGCGGTGGACGAGATCTGGATCGGCACCATGCCCACC